>Ga0209296_1000292_pt1 | contig 42901 bp, 59 predicted proteins | sample S_130206_EF_Meta_FD_187319 | JGI IMG/M metagenome (GOLD analysis project Ga0209296, IMG submission 187319) | Freshwater microbial communities from Lake Simoncouche, Canada to study carbon cycling - S_130206_EF_MetaG (SPAdes) (version 2) | ecosystem: Environmental > Aquatic > Freshwater > Lake ...
GATGCTTTGTGTTTCCCAATGAGGTTGATTTGTTTCATGTAACGGGTTTTCCACTCTTTCGCCAACGAATTCAAGCGTTCCTCGTAAATCTCCTGTGAGGAATAATGCTTTATCAATCTCTGAAGGTAAGCATGGCTCTCCTCGCCTTCTTCTCGTAAGTAGTTCATGGGCTTCATTCTTTGTCATTTGCGTAACCTTTCCAATGCCAATTTAATTTCAGGAGGCATCGGAACACCCTCTTTTAGTTTTTGCTCAACAGCAATCAAGGCTGGGTCACGCTCGAATCTACTTGGCACAGTAGTAAACACTTGGTCTGCTTTGTTCTCAGGTTTAGCAACCCATTCTGCCTTGAAAGACTGCCAATTACGAATCACAATTTCGTTTAAAGCATTTTCAAGTGTCCAGCCCGCCTTGTCTGCTTCTTTCTGTATTCCATCAATAACCAATTCTGTAACTTGTGCTCGCTTGGTTTTTCTCTGTTGGACAAATGAATCCCAAACAAGTTGTGATACGCCTTCAGGCGGTGTTTTAGTTTCTGTTTTAGTTTTAGTTTCGGTTTCGGTTTCGGTTAAAGGTGCATCTGTATGCAACTTGTATACATCTGTATGCACTTGTATACCATCGTCTGCAAGTGATGGATATTTGCTTTCTTTTGCTCTAGGAATGTTGTCCCATTTAGACATTTGTAATACATTTTTGCCAAAAGACTCATAAACAACAATCAAATTCTTGTTGACAAGTTCCTCAAGCAAATCTTTACACTTATTTATGCTCATTGAGTCTTTTATTGGAAAACAATTTGCTTTAATCATTGCAGGTCTTGCGTCAAAACGACCAAAATCATCGACTGTTACCAGTAAACGATAAAAAAGATTCTCTGCTTGGGGTGATAGGTTGTCGATGGCTTCGCTGTCACGGACACCTGGCTTTAGATACCTAGTAGGCATAATTTTCCTTCAGTCTGTCCTTCACTAACAAAAGAAACCTCGGCAGGCGGGAAGGCTCGCTTTTCATTCTGCTCATGACTTCAGAATTAGCCGTGTTTCAAACTATTATAGATAAATTCGTGGGTAGCGCAAATTCTCACCAAATTTACTTGGATATTTCAGAAAATCATACGCACCTAGTCTGGCACAGGTCTGCTTTAACTCTTTTCCATCATAGAATTCAGTAGTAGTGCCGTTAGACATTTTGGTAGGTGTTGCTACGTTCTTTTTCTCATGTAGTGCCGCCAATCCAAAGCCCGTGATATGCCATACATCCTCGACATTTACAACGTAGCCAAAGTTCTGCAAGTCATTAAGGTAATTCTCAAAATGAACGCTTACATTGCCAGCATTGTTGTCTCCATGCGTAAACCCTTTTAGGGGGCTAGGCTTGTGTTCTAGCCTTCTGAGCATTTGCTTGTGATAAGTCTTTAGGTACATAAAATCCCCTTTGTTTGTTAGACCATCCTAAACCTAAATTTATTTTGTAAACATAGGGTTTGTCCTAGTATTCAAACATTTATTTTCATTGACAATTCATGCACCAACAAGCAGTTGGCTAACTAAACAGGAGTGAATGATGACAGTTAAACCTAAAGATTTTCAACATGAGATATGCGTCTACCTTGAGGGCGTTGGCGAGTGCTTAGTGTGTTTCGACATACTGACCCCAGGCGATGAATTAGACCCTGACCACAGCGATGACTATGAAATCGACTTCGCAGTCTTTGATGAGAACGATAAGCCAATTACATACGACATCAGCAAAAGACATTACAACCGATGTGAGAACAAAGCAACAGACGAGATGTTAGACATCACGACTGCTTGGCATAAGGAATGGGAGGATTCTGTATGACGGAACAGGAAATAACAGAATTAGTCAATGACTTGCGCTTCCAAGTCAACGCCCTAAAACAACGAGTGGAAGACATTGTTGTTATGACTGGGGCGAACACTAACGGATACTACGATTTAAAAACAAAATTAAACGAACTGGTAAAGAATGACAAGGAAACAACTTCAAATGACTAAACATGAAATGGTTAGTTTCTTACGCATGGCGGCAGTTGATGAAAACACCATCACAGCCATGAACAACGCCTTTGATATGGGCGTAGAGAACGAGCGAGACATCGTTTGTTCCATCATCTTTGGCATGGTTGACGATCACGCTAAAGCCCAATCAATAGTAGACACCATCCGAATAAGGGAGTGAATATGACCGATCAAGAAAAGTTAAATGCCGCTTTCCATGATTTAGATTTTGAAGACGAACTGGCAGTCAATGTAGTCATGTATCAGACTGAGGCAGAGCATCTCAAATCAGAGATTGCAGAGTTGCACCGCATACTTGCCGAACATGAATTGCAGTTGCGAATCAAGAACGAAATGATTGCAGAAATTCACAAAGTATTGGGGACAATATGAACATGAAATATACATTTGAGGACATCTTAAAACGATATTCCCATGTGGACTATTGCTGTTATTGTTATGAGCCAAAAGACGACAAAATATCTTGTTGTCAGGAAAATCATTTTATTCCATTGAAAGATTTTGACCACGAGACACAGATGGAAATAGCAAAGGCAGAATACGATGCTCAATGATTATTCAACAAGTCTGATGAACATAGAAAGATCAGTGAAAACCCTAGGTGAAATGTGCTTGAATAAGCAATATACTGGGTTCTATTCAGAGATAAACATAATCATTTCAAACCTGATTGGGTTATCACACTGGATAGGTCAAGAGCAAGTTAAACAAAGTCAATATTTAAACAGGAGTAAAGAATGAACAGTGAACAAGTGTTATCAATGCTAAAGACGAACGTCAACGAGCATACAGAAAAGAAAAACAATCTTACATATCTATCATGGGCTTGGGCTTGGGCAGAGGCTTTAAAGGCTGATCCTGAAGCAATCTACAAGATAGAAATGTTTGACGATAAGTGTTTCATGGACATCAACGGAACAGCAATGGTGTTTGTAACAGTCACATTGTTTGGCAAACCAATGACTTGCCAACTACCCGTGATGGACTATCGCAACAAAGCAATCCCTGAGCCAGACGCATTTGCAGTCAATACAGCCATCATGCGTTGTATGACAAAGGCTTTGTCGTTGCATGGATTGGGTTTATATATCTATGCAGGGGAAGATTTGCCTGAAGGTGAGAGTGATGAAGGTTCACCCGATGAAGGACGGATGCTTGACTACATTGCGGCTATTGAAGCCACTACAACAGTTGACGAACTAAAGAACATCTACATCGAGGCATTTGCCGCTACCGATGGAAACAAGGCATGGCAGACCAAGATGATTGCCGCCAAAGATGCTAAGAAGAAGGTGCTGAAATGAGTGAAGAAATCATCCAAGGCACAGACGAGTGGAAGATGCTCAGACTAGGCAAAGTTACTGCTAGTCGAGTAAAAGACATTGTTGCCACCACTAAGTCAGGCTATTCAACAAGCAGAGATAAATACATGACGCAGTTGCTGTTGGAACGCCTTACAAACTCAGTAGCAGAATCGTATAGCAACGATGCAATGGCTTGGGGAACTGAGCAAGAACCCTTTGCTAGAGCCGCCTATGAGTCCAAGATGGGGGTATTGGTTGATGAGGTAGCATTTGTTAACCATCCAACTATTGAGCAATCAGGCGCATCTCCAGACGGGATTGTTGGAGAGGGCTTGGTTGAACTAAAAGCCCCAATGTCGCATACACACTTGGAAAGCATTTTGGGTGGCTTAGACGATCAGTATAAGGTGCAAGTAAATTGGCAGATGGCTTGCACAGGGGCTAAATGGACAGACCTATGTTCATTTGATCCAAGGTTTCCCGCAGAATTGCAATTAGTTATCAAGCGTTTCGAGCGTGATGATGCCTTTATTGCAACGCTGGAAAAAGAAGTTATTAAGTTCTTGGCTGAACTCGATGACAAGTTAAATAAAGTTAAATCAAGAGGTTAATATGGAAAAACGTGATAACTCAGGTGTTCTTTTTAAGAACGACAAGAAGGAACAGGAGAAACATCCTGACTACAAAGGTAGCATCATGGTAGACGGCAACGAATACTGGTTGTCTGCTTGGATAAAGGAAGGTAAGAGCGGCAAGTTTATGGGCTTGGCAGTATCACCAAAAGATGCACAGCCACCAACAGGTAAAGTGCCTTATGGTCAAGGTGGAACGACAAAAGAAGGCCGTGATTCTGAGGACATCCCGTTTTAATCTGCCATTGGAGTTGTAGCCTTAATCTAGCGTGGTTGATGTGACTGATTAAGACGTTTACTTGCGGCAGATGGAGTTCTTTTTACAAGTAGACATTCCAAGTATGACGGAGGGCATATCGGAATCAACCGACCCTCCAATTAACATTCAATTCAACAGGAGTTCACAAATGAGTTTTAATAGGGATTCACAAATGAGTATATTAGACAAAACATGGTTTGAAGGTGGAGTAGAGAAGTTCTTTGGTTCACAGTCATTCGTCAGAGCAAGGATCATTGATCCATTAACAAGCCACATGGCGGCCGAAAGCGTCACCAATGTAGCACCAGCCCACATGGATGTCATCCACGCTTGTTTAAAGCGGTTTGGGCCACTAGGTAAGGATGGAATAGCCAAGCAAACTGGTCTGAGAAATGACCAAGTATGGCGTAGGTTGCCAGAGATGCAGAAACTAGGCATGATTGGCTTGACAGGCAGAACAGTTAAGTCAGCATCTGGCAGACAAGAGCGTGAGTGGATCATCCTATGAGCCTGTGGCGCAAACGCAATGTTCACCATAATGAACAAAAACCTGATCATTTGGTCAATATATTGCCCAATTTAAGTATCAAGTCGGAGGATTTAAGTATGCAATCAAACATGATATGGGTTGATCCACCAGAGGGCTGGAAGTATGGTTTCCCTGCCATATACGACCCTGAGAAAGATGGGCAAATGAGTGAGTGGATTGTCAGAAAAGGCTATCCACTTCTGACAATTAAGGAATATGGTGAATCATGGGCGGTCAGGTGTTGGCCTGTGGAAGTGAAACCTTCCGATGAGTAAAAATATCCCGATAGGGTTATAAATGCACAAAAACACTCATAAGTGATAAAAAATGTTCTGATCGGGTCATTTAACGTAAAAAATGCACATTAACACTCTCAATGTTAAAAAGGAAATACTATGTTAGAAACAGTCTTGTGGGTAGTGTTCTTAATTATGTTCGGGGCAGTAGGCGTCATTGCTACTGCTGTTGCAATCTTCATGTTATCGGAGGAAAAATGAAAATAACTATTGAATTTGAGGATGCCATAGAAGCAAAACAGGCCATCCACGCACATGATGTGTGGACAGCCCTGCTAGACATCAATGAGGCAATGCGCTCACATACTAAACACGATGTTTCTGAAACACAAACAATAGCCAGTATTCAGGAAATCTTGTCAGATGTAAGCCAGTTGCTTTACTCTTGATCTTCGTCTTCTTCTTCTTCTAACTCAAGCCAATCGTCTTCGTCTTCGTCATAGTACCAAGTTACGCCTTCAGGGTCAGTGAAAGACAACAGTTCGCTATCCTCTTCACCTTCTTCAACCCAACCACACTCTTCTTGTTCAGCAATAAACGCTTGCAACAGAGTAACTTTGTTAAAGTATTCTGTTCTGATAGTGATGTTTTCTTCCCATCCTAAGTTAATCTCTACTGTATACATAAAAATCCTTTTAAGAAACATTGATGATCTGACCTCTAAACTCAACCTGACCTTCATCCCACTTATGAACCAACTCAGGCCATAGCAGTTTCCCATCCTTAAATGTCAGAATTGCGAAACCTGACCGATGATTTAAAGGATTGTCCTCGCCATAACTGAATTGTGGGCCATAAGGTTCTGCCAGTGTACCCGTATCCACACCAAATCGGTTGCCATTATAGTCAGCATAAGGTGTTACTTTTAGGCTATGTAAGTGTCCAGTAACAATACTTTTACCTGCTGTTGCGGTATTATTGTGGGTAGCATGGACTCCACCCTTATATCTATGTTTGATAATCACATCGTCTGTTGCCCAACAGGTCATACAGAACTCCCAAGTTGGGAAATGGTCTTCCAACTTAAACCCATAGGTTTGTGCAAATTCAGGCGCATTAGCCGCTAAACGGGCGTTAAAGCGAGCATCGTGGTTGCCCCATGTATAGACTAGTCTGACATTGTGTCGGGCTTCCTTGGCGGCCTCCTCGACCTCTGCAAGACGTTCTTGACAGGCTTTTAACTCTTCTATAAGACTTGGTTCTTTTCCAGCAATACCAGACGGGGAGAATCGGCTGATAGATGCACCATCTAGGGCATCTCCATTACACACCACAAATGATGGCTTAAACTCTTTAATAGCCCACAAAAGACCTTTATGAGCCGTTGTAACGATGCCAGGCCAATAATGTGCGTCTGAAAATACTATTCCTGTGCCGTTTAAGACTCCTAATTGCTTGCGCTCGTAAGCAACTTGTGATCTCTCTGGTCTTCCATTAGGATTCTTGGCTTCCAATAAAAGACCATATTTTGTCTCTAAAGCGGCTCTACGCCTTTGAATGGTTCGTACATTACCTCCTGTGACTTTATGTATAGAAGTCGCAGAACCATGTAATTTCCATAATTCAATGAACTCAGCATCAGTCAGGACGGGGTGTTGAGCCATGATTACTCCAGTTTTAATCGCCAGTAACTTGTGTGTTTTGTCATCCAAGGATTAGTTGGATTGAACATCTTGAACCCACACGAGATGAGAGAGTTTGCTGAAGCAGGGTTATCGTAGGTGCTAGTGATTAACCAATTTAATCCAAGAGCCTTCGCTTGTCTGATTCTGACCCGAATAAACTTCTTCTGTAACGCTTGTCCACGACAATTAGGCACAACGCCACAGCGTACAAGATAACCGCAATCACTCCAGCGAGAAGAATAAACAAGACCTGCGAAACCACAATCCACGCCATCCTTAGTAGCAATCCACCAATATCCATGATCTGTTTCATAAGGCTTGTCAAAGGGTAGGCACTTCTTTTGAAGTACCGACAATCTAGTAATTGTTTGTGGTTGACGAACGTCTACACGCTTGATTTTCATAATGCGTATTAGATGCTGACAATGTGAATGATTTATGAATAAGCCCGTGTACCTTGCTTATCAATGATCAATGCTTGCTTGCGTGGTGTGCCTGAAGGACTGTTTGGCACAGAGATATGCGTCCACGAATCAAACTCTCGAATGATTTGGTCAAACGCTATTGGAGAACCAATAATGGCTTTGACTACTTGATCTGGAGTAAGCCCAGGCACTCTAATATCAGCCGCACAACCAACTCTGTGCTGTGATGTGTCTTTTGAACCCACAGCATCATTCACGGCTTTTGACCTAAATGCAGAGTTAACCATGATCGGCTTGCCGTCTAGCAAGTCTTTAACTTCTTCAAGCATCTCAGCCAAACGCTTGAGATTGTTTATCTCAGAACTATTAGGTGTGTTATCTAACTCTCTGTGGTCAGTATGCGTCAGTTCTTCAAGTGAAAAGTGTGGTGTTAACAACATGATTATTTCTTTCTCATCTCTGCAAGTTTCTCAACAGTCCTACCGCCAAAGTAAGCACCCATAATCAACATTCCCCACTGCCCCAACAAGGTAACATACGCTTCATTAGCGTTCAAGCCAAAGGCTGACATCATGGCAAACAGGAAGTAACCCGCAAAGATGGCTACAAGGCTCATAGGACGAATGTTCTTGGACAACCAAGAGTCAGATGCCATATCAGCGTTCCAACGGGTAGAGACATTGTTATCTTCGTTCTTCATAGCATCTGCCGCTAACTTGGCAAACTCTAACTCCATCTCAGCAATCTTTTGAGCCGCCTGTGGATCGCCCGATATAGCCTTTGCAACAGCATCAACGGAATCAGAAACGCCAAACTTACTAGCCAAAGCGGTAATAGCCATGCCACCCAGAGGGCCAGCGACAGCAGTTGCCAACGTGGGTGCGACACCCTTGAGTAAATTGAGTAGGTCATTCATTTTTCTTCCTTTAGTTCACGTTTCAACTTACGCAACTCTTTCATTTCCTGTTTAAGTTGCGCCCTCATGTATAGAGTTTCTACATACGCCATTGAAGTTACACCGACAATGAGACATATAGATACACCTATCAGAATCCACCAGATAAGTTTCGTATTTGCCACATCATCCACCCAAAAAATATAGATATAAACGTCACAGCAATTGCTCCACTTATAAGTTCAATAACCCAGATTTCTTCTTGTTCCTTCTTCCATCTAGCCAACCTAGACCTTTGAATCATCTCTGACCTAGCCCACGCTTGCTCTTGTTCTATCTTGTTGTGCATAACCAAGAATCTGCTATACAAGTCCTTTAACTCAGCAGGGGCATACACCATCGCCTCTCTTGTCTGCTCCATTAACTTTTCTAACTGCAACTCAATCAACGCCCTCTCAATTGCCTTCTTGCTTGTGTTTTGTTCAGGGTTGTAGTTGGTCTTAGATTCTTCTTCTAGTTCGTGATAGTAATTGCTGATTTGTTGTTGTGTATCAAACAAAACGCCAATATTTGCACCTACTTCGCTGATTAGTTTTAGTTCCAGTTCCTCATACGATTGTTTTTGCTTTGCAACCTTTTGCTTGGCTACATTTGGCGCAGTTGTGTCGTTAGTTGGCGTGATTCTGTCGTTAGTTGGCGCAAATAGACCTTTAACCCACGACCATAAACCTGAGAGTTCGCTGACAATAGCCTTTGCATCCCCAACAGCCCCTTCAATTGTCTTCTTAGCATTAACAATTTCCATCCTTCCCTCGTGGAGCATGGCGCACCCTGACTTGATGGCAGAGACTGCGCCTTGGGCAAGGAGTAGGAGACTGAAAGGGTCAATGGGTTACTCCACTTTTTCGTAATCAGCAGGGTTATATGTTTGTTGTTGAGGTTGTGCAGGTTGTTGTTGTCCTACAACGCCACCGACTGCAACACCTCTGCGAACCAAAGTATGCGCCACACCACCAAACAAGTCGCCAGCAAGTTTTGTTGCTCTTTGACTTACGTCTTGTGGATCAACATTACCAATCTTTTTAAATGCCTCATTAACTTTCATAACAGCATTAGGATCAGTCAAGAAACGTCCAAGTTCTTCTTTGGTTGTATTGTCAATCTGATTTACGTAAAAACGGCTTAAAAGATTAATGCCTTTATAAGTTGTACTTGCCACACGATCACGCAATACAGAAACTAAACCAGCAGGAGAAATTCCTGTTTGCTCTTCAAGTCCTGTACGCTGAACAGTTTTTAATGGTGTATTAATAAACAACTTGTTTTCTAGTTTTCCAGCAGTTTCTGCCAAATCGTTTAAAACTTTGGAATACTGACCACCAAATAACTTATCATAGGCGGATTGGTTTTCTTGTATGTACTGAATTGGATTGTTTGCATTTAATGCGTCATCTACCAATTTAGCCCGTAAAGTATTAATTGCTGGTTGATTACGACCTGCACCGCCTGGCGACATAAACTGTTTACGGAAGTCTGGACTTCTAATAAAGTCAGCGGCAACACCATCCAAACCAGATGTGTTAAACCTTTGCATTATCTTTGCACTATCTTGAGCATCTTGAACCTTTTTCAGGTCATTAAGTTTTCCAATAGTTGCAGTCAACTCAAGTCCATCGCCAGAGATGTTTTGTAATGATTGCCTTACTTCTGGAACGGCACTCAATGTGTCTTTGTTAACCTCAATATATCTAGCAAGTTTCTTAGGGTCTAGAACCCCATCTTTTACCACGCCATATCGGGTTGCATCAGCAAAGAAAGCGTCTTGAACAAGGCTTATTCCATCCTTGCGATCAACGCTTGCCAAATAGTCAGTTAAAGCCGTTCTATTTTTAGTAATGGCAGGGATTGATTGTTCAACAAAGTCTTTGTATTTAACATCTTGGACTGTCTTAGCACCATAAGGTATGCCAACTTTAGCCAAATATTCTTTGTCAACAGCCTTATAAGCATCACCAAGGTTGCCTGGCATATTGTCAATCACCTTACCAACTTGTTTTTTTAATTCAAGCAATGTAGGTAATTGAATATCATCAGCCTTGCGAATAGAGTCATTAACAGCCCGTTTAAGACTATCTAGGTCTTTCATAGAGGCTTCAGGAAACTCTCTTGACGCAGGTAGCATAGGTTGACCAGTTGTAGGATCAACAATCAAACTTGGGGGAACTACATCAGGTTTAAACTTAGCCTTAATCAATGGGTAAAGCGTAGGAAAACGCTTAAAAATATCATCGTTTTGTTCTTGATTAACAAAATCATATAGTTGTTCAGTTTCTTTTGACGAAACTTTATATCCATTATCTTCTGCGGCAGAAATTACACTATCGTACTTAGTTGATAATCCTTTACGTACAGTAGTTTCTTTGGCGGCAACCAAATTACGTAGTTTGTCACCAATCTCTTGATAGTTAGCCCTTTCAAAATCCAATCCCATATCAGCCAATTGTTCTTGAACAGTACGAACTCTTTGCTCTACTTTTGGTGCTACTTTTGTAGGTGCGCCCAAAGCATTAGCCATTTTTGCCTCAGAAATAGAACCAAACATCTTTCCTTGTCTTGCGGAAAGTTGAGCGGCGGCTTCTTGCTCTAATTGAGCATACTTTGCTTGGAAGTTTAAATCTCTCGCAGACAAACTACGGGCAGTTTGCATCAATACATTTGAGCCTTCAGCGGCGGCTAATAAAGGTATTTTTACGCCCGTGGATTCTTGAAGTTCTGCGGCACGAAGTAAATTTGCTTTTAAATTAGGGTCTGCCGTATAAGCAGAAGCAATCATTAAGGCGGCTTTTTGATCGCCAAACTCTTTAAGTAATCCATTTAGTTTGTCAGGATTGAGAGACTTTGCGGCAGTAACTTGATTTAAACCAGCCTCTACTAAAACGGCAGGATTTAGAAATCCACCAACTAAAGAACCAATAGTTCTACCGCCTTCTGTGCCTGTTATTGATTGCCCAACACGGCCTCCATACTCAGAGGAGATGCCTGTTGCAGTTGGAGTTAATGCTGTTGTAAGTCTAGAGCCACCTGGAATTAAATAGTTATAAGGATTTAAACCTTCCTCTAAACCAGCACCAAGAAGACTTGTAAATAACCCTTGTTTTGGCAATGGTTCAGTAGTCATTCCAATAGATTGACGAACCTTATTAGAGGCAGTTGTTATTTCTTCTGCGGTTGGAGTTGCGGCAGGAGTTCCCATAGCCAATGGAGCAAAACCTGTGGCGGCAGTAGCGAATCCCATGCCTGGGCCAGCGGCGGCACTAATTGGCGCACTAAGACCACGTAATGCCTTTTGTCCAAGATATTGTCCAGCCGTCATAGAGGGCGACTCTGTATCTGTTACAAGTTCGTAATCATTTGGGTTAAAAGTATTTGCCATAGTTACTCCGAAATAGGTACAGGAACACCATTTTTAATAACTGACATTTTCCCTGTTTGTATATTTCTAACTTTATCACCTTCATTAAACTGTTTTACTGGTGTTGCTCCAACAACATCGTTATATTTAGGAATAACTAAATCTGATTTAACTTTTGCTTTATCTAAACCAGTACTCCAACTCTTAGAAGCGTTGTTGTATCTTGCTTCAAGAGCAGAGTCAACCGCCTCAAGAACTTTCTTTTGATCTTCTTTTGTAGTAACAGATGATGTTCCTTCAAAGAAATTACTCAAAGTATTTGCTACACGTTGATCTAAACTTCCTGCATTAACAAGTCGTTTAATTTCAGCATTAGATTTTTGTTTATCTCCACCAAACGCAGATACAACAGTATTTTCAAATGCCGCTTGTGCAAATGGATTTTGTCCAGATTGTGATAACAAACTAATAGATTGACGAACATTTGCGCCTTGATCTATTACAGGTTTATTTTCAGTAAGGAATTGTTTTCTCCAATCCAACTCTTGATTAGTCATTTTTATATCAAGAGGCATATTGATAGATGATGTCAGTCCTGAATATGGATTTCCAAGAGGTATGTATCCAGCATTTGGGTCTTGTTTGTTAATAATTACTTTTTGACGCATATTCGGTTGATTTGGTACGCCAATTTCTATTACATCTGTATCTCCACTTTGGATTTGAGCAATTATATTTTTTTGTCTGTTGTATTCTGGCGTATCTTTTTCTAAAAGACTTAATGCTTGTTTTGCATCTGCAAGTGCTTCTGCTTCTAAAACTTTTGTTGGCTTTTTACCAGTTCTTGCTAAATCTTCTTGCGCTCTAAGCGTATTAATTTGTTGGTTTTCTTTTCCTGTTCTTGCAATTAATTCTGCCGCTTTCCGAGCCTCAAGAGCCAAAGCATTTGCACCAACAGGGTCAAATTGCCCTAATTTTCTAGCCCCTTCCATTATGGAATTTGGATCATTAGGATTTACTTCTTTCATTACAGCATTTCTTATGCTGATTAACTGTAATTGTGGGTCTTGACCACCCAACGCACCACCAACAGCACCTGCCAAACGATTAGCGCCATAGCCAATGCCTGTTTTAGCAAGGGCAAAAGGATCAAGTTGTGCTAACTCAGATGCTTGTTTTAATGCGTTTTGATTTTGCTGTTGTTGGTACATCTCAGGAGTCATACCAAACAAACCACCTACTATTGAATCTGCCATTTGGTTACTCCTTAAAATATGCCCATGCTTTGATAGTTGGAAAATTCACTAGGAGTTATTCCACCAGTAAATGTAGATTGTGGAACTACATTATTCATAAGATTTGCATTGTTCCACCAGTTACTAATTCCTTGACCTAACTGCTGATTAGTTCCAGCGTTTGTCAAAGCAGTTCCTAGTGGGCTATAAGCATTAGCATTTTGCATTGTTCCTGCCGCACCCATGCCACCACCATACAAGAATCTACCTGAGTTTGCTCCATAAGCCGCCGCTTGACCACCCAAACCAGCACCCAATGTCAATGGTTGTTGTCCAAGTTGCTCAATTCCACTTTGTACACCTAACGATGTCTGGAATGGAGACAATGCACCAACTTGACCTTGTTGATACTGACCAAGTAATCCTGCGCCTTGACCAAACAATCCTGCACCAAAAGCAGTTTGTTGTTGACCAGCCTGTTGAGCATTAGCCGCCAATTGAAGGTCTTGCATAGCCCTAGCATTAGCAAGAGCCGCCGCTTCTGGGTTAGCCGCCATCAAATTACCACCTTGAGCCACAGACAAACCTGTACGACCTGTGTTTTGCAACTGGTTCATCAATTGAGCAGACTGTTGCTCACGACTAGGAGCAAGCAATGCAAGTTGATTAGTCATGTATTGTTGAGCCGCTTCTTGAGGAGATTGGGCTAAATACTGTTGACCAAGGTTAAAAAGATTTCCTGCCGCACCCGTTAATGGAGCATATTGCTGTTGTGCTTGCTCTGCCTGACCTAATTGCTGACCCATCAAACTAGATAATTGGTTTTGATAGGCTTGATACTCAGGGGATACGTTATAACCAGCCCCCGTTAAATACCCATTAGCATCTGTTTGAAAGTTGCTTGAGCCGTAACGATTAGTAATGCCAACAGGACGGAACTTAGCCGCATCTGCCGCTATTTGAGCCGCACGAACCTGTGCATCAGCAGACGATCTTGCCGCATCTGCCGCAGAACCTCCAGCAAGCGCACCGCCTAATAGCGACATTCCTCCACCAATAAGTGCTGATTCCATTCCCATTATGTTCTCCTAACAAACATCTGTCTTGATTTGCCGTCCATACCAACAAAATCCTTGAAATACTCAAAACCAAAAATACTTACAAACTTTTCATGCTTTACGTCACCAATCTCATGTATCGCATAAATATCCTTTTTATAGGACTTGAACAACGCATCAAAATCAATCTTTAACTGCTTTTTAACGCTTTTGTTCCATTTCATGCAATCACAATGAATGAAGGTAAATCCACAATCATGCTCAAAATACACAATGTAATTCTTGGTTTTGATTACTTCTACTTTCAATACTTGCCTTCCGCAAACACATTCACAAATACAGTCCCATCTTCCAATGCCTCAATTTCATGCCATTCAGCCGCTTTGAGGTTTATCGGTTGTGTGTACTTGTCAATCACTTTCTCAATTCCTTCTTTGCGAATAATGCAACTACCAGCATGGCAAATAGTTAAATGTGCATATGTATGCTGGTGTTTTGACAGACCTTCGCCTTTGTTAGCATGATAAACATTAACTGTCGCACCATCATAAGTAACTTGATGAGTTGGTGCAATAACAGTTTTAATTGTCATAAAGTTTGTGAGCCTGTTGTTGCTGGTTGTGTTGGTGGTGTTGGTTCTGGTTCTGGCACATAGGGCAAAACATCTCCAAACTCTCCAGAACTTGCGCGATCAAAAACTTCTTTTGTATATGCATATTGATCGCCATTTATAAAAGCACCAAAAGGTAAAAACTCATTGTGTTCAACAAATTTAACTTCGCATTCAATCAAAGTATGATCTTGATTTTTCCATATAGAATTTCTAATTTGTTCAATAGTTAACATATTTAGTCCTTTAATTTAAGATATTCTTACCCATAATCCCATAATTCCATAATTGCGACATCCATCATTTACTTGAGTTGCTTGGCTTATACATTTCCAAGTCCCTGTGTTGATTAAAGTTGGATTAGTTGTTGGATTACCATAAGGCGAAGTCCAAGCACCAGAGCCCGCTGTAGTCCATACAATAGAACCCCCGCCAGTATATAAACTAGAACCAGAAATAGTGTTGCCAACAGAATATAAAGTAGCATTATTAGGTCTTGCAATGCTACATTGTCCAATAGCATAAGTAGATGTATCGATAGATAACGAACCGCTAGTCGTAACTGTTCCAGTTAATCCGTTTGTTCCTGATACTGAAGTAACTGTTCCATTAAATGACGGAGCAGTTGATGCCCATGTAGTTCCATTGGAGGTCAAAACATTGCCAGAAGTGCTAGGAGCAATTGTTTGTGGTGCGCTAGTTCCGTTACCTAACAAAACATAGTTTGCAGTCAAAGTAGCCGCACCTATACCACCTTGTGCAACAGTCAATGGCGTTGTCAAACCAGTAATAGATGTAATGTCAGAGTTAGCACCAGATGATGCGGCACTTAAGTTTGTTCTTGCACCAGAAGCAGTCGATGCACCAGTACCACCATCAGCCACAGCCAAATCAGTAATACCAGTAATAGAGCCACCAGTTATAGCGGCGGTTGCATTATCAGTTTTAGTCGCAATAGCAGTCTGAATGTTGTTGAACTCAGTATCAATCTCAGTTCCCTTAACAATCTTTAAAGGATTGCCAGAAGAAAGACTATCTTTACTGGTGAAATTGGTTGCTTTGGTGTAGTCGCTCATGTCATTTCCTTACGTAATCTTGCCGTTTTTAGCAAATATCTCAATCTTTTGGATACTCAAAGCCAAACTATTGATATCCATCTCATAGCCAGTCTGAATAACCTTTCCCGAACCAGTCGGATAAACGCTCAATGTCTGCAAGGCAACGCCAGGCGAGTACTCAGCCCCGTAATTGTATTCAGCAATACCATAATATGAAACCCCTTGTGCGGGTATTTCAACCGATTGTGAGTAATAGTTGCCTGTGAAGTCATACCCCCACTTAAAGGTCACATACTGATTGCTACCACCAATCACAACTACCTTGAGTTTCTTCAAAATAGACGTAACAGAAGCCTGACCCAAATCAGTATGATTCGTAAAATACTGAAAGCGGTATGTTGTGTCATTGTCAAGATAGCCAGAATAGGTAGCAAGATAGCCCCCTTTTCCTATGTACAAAGTACCATCTTGCTTAGTCAAGAATGATTTAGGCTCCATAGAGTCCCATGTAGTAACCCTTGCCGCACCATCGGGCAAAGTTCCCTTCATATCAAAGCAGTAAACCGACTTCAATACGGGCAAAGTTAGTAAGTAAATGGCTTCTTTGCTGTTGTACACCGACTTGATTGTGGACAAGGTTTCCCCAGCCACAGCAGAAATTAGGTCATTACGCACATTCTTAGATAAGTCACGCAAGGGCATAGACTTCTCTTGGATAGTCCTCAAGGCACTACGCACACCTGTGGATGACAAGAAAATCAGGTCAGTACCCGTATAAGCCAAGGAATCCCTAGCCATACAGCCAATACCTGTAATGACATCCTGTAAAGTCATGGTTGACGGAGTTGTTGCACCTTGGTAAACAAGAATATTGTTCTTACCAAAGATGAACAAAAAGCCGTTATGCGCTCCCAAAGCGACAATTACATCGCCACCTCTAGGCCAAACAGTCGTGGTATCCAAAGTACCAGCAGTACCAGTATTCCACTTGTTTGCCAACTTTGTATCACACCATTGGACTGTCAGTTTTTCAGTAGATACATCTGCTGTCCAAAGCCTTCCATAGGCACTTAAAGCCGTGTTTGCCAACTGAGCAGTACCAGCATAGCCAGTTAACTCGCTAATGCGTCTATAAGTCGTTGTAGACAAGGATGGATCAAAGACTAGAGGATCATGCCCAGATTGGAACAAATAGAGTGCGCCAGCCAATGAAACCATCTGCCAATTGCTTGCAGTAATAGTCGGGGCAGTACCCCCTCCTCCATAGGTCAAAGTCACCAAGGTTGTGGTGCTTAACTTAAAGAGTTTGTTATTCCCTGCCATGATGGTGTAGGAGGTAGCATCAGCAGTCACCACCTCACCAATAGAGGTAATATCATTGGTAGACAAATCAGAATTCGTAGCAGAATTAACTTTTGTCCAACCTTTTCTAGCCCCGATACGACCATATTGGTCAATCACACAGTTATTCGCAATAAGTGCAAAGCCTTGAGCCAAATCCAACGACGAATCTTGGGTGTTTAACCCCAAAAAGCCTGGGGCTGTTATCGAAAAGGCTTGAATCGGTTGAGACATTAAACAGCCTCAAACGTGTCGTTTTCAGGCGATCTAGCCAATTCCAAAGCAATCAGATCAGACATAGAGGACTTGTATAGCGCATAAGCCTCTGAACTACTCAAACCACCATCTTCACCACGCTCAACCAAAGCACGAGCAAATGCACCCAAAACAATAGGTTCTTTTGCCAACAGGGTTGTAGATGAGTCTGTGGAAAAATCTGCTTCAGGAACGATCAAACTAAACCGAATACTGTATACAGCATCAGGAACAGGCCAAAAGTTGACCTTAATATCACCATTTGTATCTACACCCTTAATTGAGTAATACATTGGCAAACCAGTTGTAGGGGTTGGCGTTGTGTAGTAAAACGAATCGTAGTTGGCATGAGACAAAGGCGACATTTGATAAAAACTAGTGGTGTTAATCACATCCATAGTCTTAAAACGCACCCCTGCCCCCGTAATGCTATATGGACCAGTTGTATTGGCAATAGTGCTTACAGTAATTGGGGTATTAAAAGCATCCCAATCATAAGCATCAGAGACTTGACGCTTGGCATCGTTGATGTACTTGCCTACAAGGGCAGAAACTGTATTTTCGGAAACAGTTGATACAGTTGGTTCACGCATACGAACCAAAACATCATTAACTAACTGTAAATAGGTAGGTAGAGCCATAGACTACTTCTTTCCTTTATTTCTTGTCGAAATCGCTTTTGCTTTTGCCTTTGCGTCTGCCTTAGATGATGCGCCCCATGCTTGCAGAGAAAGTAGCAACCTAGTAGGTTTGCCATCCTTATACTCTGCGCCTTCCATGTTGCCCATCCTAGCGAGAAAAGAAGCCCGTCTTGGATTGTCACCTGACTTAACAGGTGGCTTGAGGTTTCCCCCAGTTTCTGCATTATAAGATGATCTTCCCTTGGCGTTCAACCCGCCCTTAACATTTTTACCTTCGGAGCGTTGCCAAGCAGGAGATTTCATCACTTCACCTTTTTTGTCTTCTTCGCAGTTTTAGCAGATTGCATAAAGTCTTGTTTAGTTGGTGCGCCTTTGCTACCAATCTTACGCATCTTTTCGCCTGAACCAGCCTTTATCCTTGCCTGTTTAGCATGGATATTGGCATAGAGTCCTTGCTTAGTAGCCATTTTTCTTCTTCGGTTTGCTCATACCAGCCTCAGATAAGGCAATGGCAACGGCTTGCTTCTGTGACTTGACCACAGGGCCTTTCTTAGAGCCTGAGTGCAATTTACCAGCACCATACTCTTTCATGACTTTAGATACTTTCTTAGCGGCAGGGGACTTCATCTTCATGGATACTCCTTAGATAAGTTCTGTTACAGAAACAGTTGAAGTGGTAATAGTCGCATCTTTGATAAATGCAATCTTTTGACCAGGCGTGACTTTGACAATTTCCACGCAATTTTGTGGAATCATCGCTGAAGTTGTAATGCTTGCTGTTGGGCTAGTGCCAATTGCATAATGGCAATGACCTTGAGCACAGGCAATACGAATCATTGTTGTGTTTGCACCAAAAGCGGTCATCTGAACGCTTGAGATCGTAACTGTTGCCACTTGAGTCGTGCCATTGCTTGCTACGCCATAGGCAACTTGGTTTGGGTCTAATTGGAAGGTACTCATGATTTTTCCTTACTGAAGGGTAAGTTGATAAAGGGTGTTTTGGTACAAAGCAACGATTTCATCAATCTTGTTTTGCAAAGCAGTCTCTGTACGAGGAACGATCTGTTGACGATTTCCCTCAATCCATTCCATTTGCTGACGCAAGACCTCAGACACAGTACCTTTGTACTTGTTGGTCACATAAGGAATTTCTAATCGAATAGCATAGCGACCCATAAACTGTTGGGCAAAGTCGTCTGCCAAAGGAATGATGCCTTCATAGAACTCATTGAGAGTCTTATGTTCAGCAAAAGATAGGGTTTTTAAATGAATACGATGGGTAATTTCTCTAGCAAGAAACAGAGTTCCTACAAACTCACCCGCTGTATTGTTCATACCTACAAACTTATTGTCCATTGCCATGCTTAATCCTTAGTTATTGGGCCACCCGATTTCCATGCGTCACAGGTGCGTTTGGCGGCACAAGTGAAGTGGAAAAGTTCACAATATCCCAGATTTGCCGCATCAATAAACTGCTGATCGTAGGACAACTCTTTTGGGCTTTCATTAGCCTTCTCTAAGCCACCCTTGATGCACTCCATCATCTTTGGAGTCTGGACAAATGCGGCACAGTTGCCACAACGCATATCCATTACATCTTTACTAGGGGCGTTATACATCTTGGCTTTCTTCAACCAAAACGCATGGTTTGCATCATCTGGGTTGGGTGGGCCATATCCATACTCTTTAAAAGCATGGTTTCTATTCTTCAGATTGATATGAACATCTTGTGTTGCCACAGGACATACAGAACCTGACAACATTCCTTGTTTCATTTGAACAACCTATCTGCTACAAAAGTAATAACACCACCAACGGCAGAGGCGACCATCATGCCACCCCAAAAGCCACCCTTGGATTTGTTTGCCAACTCAAGGAGTGACCTTACATCGTTACCTAATTGGTGAACTTCAGCCTGTAAAGACTCAACCTGAGCCTCTAGTTTGCCAAAATCTCTTGCATCAATGTCACTCATAACTTTTCCTTACGGGGTCTGCCCATAGGTTTCTTTAACGTGATTGTGTGTCTTGTTCCATCTTCTTTGACATCTTCAACAATGATTGATATGTCCACAAACTCATATTCATGGTGTTCCATCATTCCATCAATGTCATGTTGCGCTGTGAATTCAACCACAGTTCCGCTACGTTTACATTTGAACAAAGCCATCTATATTCCTAAAGCAGAAAAGGGGGACTAGCCCCCTTCCCTTATACGATCAAACGACCGACAACAATGCGAATCTTAGTAGATGCTAAGTCAACAGTTGAGCCTGATTCGTTTTGAACACGTAGAGATACCACACTAGCGGCACTTACATATCCAGTAACAGTCAAGCCAACTTCGTCAACAGCGAAAGAACAACCAAGAACCATATCGCCCAAGGCAACGCCTGGGACAGCAACAGTTTCGGTTTCTCCTGCGGCATCAACTAAAGAGCCAGCGTCTAGGGTTGCAGTAACAACCCATGTATCACTAAACATTCCACGGAATTGATCGTTTCCTCTGCGTGAGGTAACTGAGGTAGCGGCGGCCATATTATTTCTCCTAATTAGTTAAAAAAGTCCCCCCACCACTAGGGCAGGGGGCGCAACTGCAATTAGGCTGGAACTGCCAAGGCAAATGCAGATGAGGACTTAGCCGCACCAACAGTAGCCGCTGTACGCAATGCCTGAACGCCATACAGAGTGTCAGAAGTAAACAATGTACCGAGGTACTCTTGTTTGTACTGAGTCTGCGCACGAACTGCTTGCTGTTCCACAAGAACCATAGACTCTTTGTGACCCATCAAAGCAATGCGGTCAGTCTGAGTGCTACCATAACCAGTATCAGCGTTAGAAGAAACAAACACGGGGATGCCGTATAAGTTACCAATTTCGCCATTACGGATTGCATCGCCATTACCAACAAATGCTTGTTCGGTATAACGAGCCAAGCCCATCAATGTATTGCGGCTTGAGGGTGGGATCAAGAAGAAACGACCATCCATAGGAGTGTCATTGTCATCAAGGCGTTGGATAGTGCGGCGAATAGCGGCATCAGTCAAAGCAGAAGCGTTTGAAGATGTGCTGTTGTAAGCAGTAGTTCCATCACCACCGATGTAGGCTTTGGTAGTTGTATTGGAAGTTGCGTAGTCATCAGTTCCAACAGTAGCACCATTGAAAGAACGACCCAACTGAACCAAATCAGTATCAACTTGTTTAGCCAATGCGTAACCTGCGTCACCAGTGTAGAAGTTACGGAGGCTGTTTAATGCCTGTGCTTCTACGATGTCTTCGATCAAGCGGCTATATTCATAGTGCTTGTTGATAGACACTTGTACTTCTGATTCGGTGTTAACGATCAGGGTAACTGCGTTTGTTGCGCCTTTAGCAGAAGCAGAACCACGAACAGGTGCTGGAATGTGAACTGTGTCACCTTTCTTGCCCTTGAAGTTCATCTTCATAACTAAGTTTGCTAAAACCAAGTTCTTTTTGTATGCCGCAATGATCTCATCAGACCAAATTTCTGGGATGAAATTGGCGGCTGACGTTACTGTTACGTTATTTGCTGGGGAAAATGCTGTTGCCATGTTAATTCTCCTTAAGAATCAATTAGTTACTTTACTCTACCTTCTTGATATGCCAACATAATCTCTGGAGACAATGCGTCATATCTGTCTGGATCACTCATTTTTAGCCGAATTAGGTCAGCCCTCCTGTAAGTACGCTTGCCTGATTCTCCTGATCCACCCACATCGACTGCGGCGGCTTTTAGACTACTCTTGCGACTTGACTCTCCGTCACTAGCCACTTTTCTAGTCTTAACACCACGCAACTCTTTGAAGGTAGATAACAACTCATTGGCACTATCGTAGTCAAACTCACCATCAGCCTTCGCATACAGTCCCATTCGTACATTTGAGGATTTAACCCAATTTACGAACTCTGGATCAGCAGAAATCTGCTGAAAATCAGGGTGTTCTTGCGATAACTTCTGCTGAATCTGCATCCTTTTGAAGTCATTAGCCGCTTGTTTAGCCGCCAATACATCGGGATGTCTATCAACTGTGTTCTGAATTGCTCTCTGAGGATTCTCAAAAAAGTCTACTTCAGGCTCAACTTCAGCGTGTTGGACTTTCTGTCCGAGATTTTGCTTAATCAACTCATCGGCTAACTTACGAACTTCTCCGACTTCTTGTGCTTGACGACCAACCAGTTTTTCAACCTCTTGGTGCATCTTGATAACGTCATCTAATGATTTATTCCTATATTTTTCAGGAATCTTAGAATCTTCTACCGCATAATTATCTTCAACTTTTGCTTGTTCTGCCTCTAACTCGCTAGGCATCTCGTCTTCTTGGTCTATCAACATACTGTTTCCTTTTCCTGCCACTAATGGGTTCTAGGAGATACACATGAACTCGACAACATTCTGTTTATGAGTTCGCTTTTTGCTCAGACTTTAGTTTGTCCAAGTGGCTCTTTTCAAACTTCCCATGCGCTGACGGGAAATGACCTGACCACCCTTCCAACCTAAAGGCTGGAGCACTTAGAATGCGGTTTGCTTGCGCTCCACATTCGCACCTAAAACTGGCTGTCTCATAATCAGTCAGTCTTTCGGTTTTATGCCCGTTTTCACAGGCAAATTCAAACATTCTTTTCATTCAATTCCTCGTATGCTTGTGTGCTGACCTGTTTTAAGGTTTTCAGCCAAACTAGGATAGAAAGTTCGCCTTTTTTGAATTGTAGGCTTTTTTCATCAGGGATTGTACTAATATTGTTCAACGAATTTATCATGTTGTCAATATCCTCCATTAAGTCCTTCCACCCCTCTGTTGCCATAGTGGAAAAACGCTCCTCATAATACTTTTGGAGTTCAGGGGTCATGCTAACTGCATCATCATAGGTAACCATGTGCTTTGGCGTTACTTGAATCATAGAGTTTGTGAGCCAGTAGTAATTGGTTGATTGTTTTCCGCTTGTAATAATGCAAACGCAATAGCGGCTTCTTCTGCGGCCTTAGCCTCTTCCCATTTTGTTAACGCTGTGTTTGCCCAATCAGGAAGAGCCGTAATCTGCTCGTTTTCTGGTTTTCTATACGGCCCAGTGCTTTTGTACTCTATTTCGCCATAAGTTTCATACCATTGAAGGGCATGAACAGTATTCTGGACATATGAAATATCTAAATCAAAATATCCTACGCCGTCTTTGGCAACCATTTTATCGTCGGTAACAATAGAAAGTTTCATTGTTTATTTTCCAAAATCATTTGTTGTGCAGTTGTAGGGACACCTGCGGCGGCTAGTAATACACGTTGTCCAACTTCGTTGGCTTTAACCATTTCATTTCTAAAAGATTCGACTGCGGCTCCCGTTTGGCGTTGTTGTTGTGAATTTTCAATTGTTAGCAGAGGTATCCACGTAATTGCACATCCCCATTCATCTACATCCGCACCTGTATTTGGGTTTACGCCACGCACTTGTGTAAACCATGCACAATCAGTTTGGCGACATGGTTTAAAACTATCAAGCGGGCAATTTGGCTTTGCTTCTATTTTCACGTTTTAATCCTTTATTGCAATGATTACGTCAACATACGAAACCGCAAAACTTGGCAAACTGTGGTCATGTGAGCCACCACCACCAGTACTATTTGTAGTCACACTTGAAAGACTTGACCAAGCAGGAATTGTGCCATACGATCCCCCGCAACCACTCCCCGAAAGTGCTATAGTATGTGTATGACTAGGTATTTGCGCTGTTGACAAAGTTGTTGCGCCAGCAGATAAACCTGATGCAAATGCAGTTGTGAAAGCCACAGAACCACCCGTACCCGCCGTGCCCGAGACTATGCGAAGGGCTTTATTATCATGTGTAGTTAACTTTGTCCAACCAGTAGGTGCGGCAGTTTGCACAAATAACATTGCCGTAGTTGCGGGAAATCCGCCGCCAGCCGATTGAAATGTAGGTAACGCACCTGCGCCATTAGAAGTTAACACTTGCCCAGTTGTACCCACCCCAGCAATAGACTGGTAAGCGCCAGTTGCGGTAGTTCCACCACAAAGCACAGCGTATGCTGTCTGAGTAGTAGCGCCTGTACCACCTTGCAAAACAGTAACTGCCGCATTGTCAGTCAGGATGGTGGCAGTAGCATTTGGAAGGGTAAAAGTCTTTTCTGCGGTAGCAGGGCCAGAAAACTTAGCAAAACCATTACCCGTTCCACCATAAGTCGATGCAATTACTTGTGTAAGAGCGGCACTACCATCAAAGTTATTGCCGTAGATTGCTCTTGTAGTGGTAAGTGTTGCGGCACTACCTGTTGTATTTTGATTCAATGTAGGAATGTCAGCGGCAACAATTGCTCTGAATGTAGGAACTCCTGCGCTTCCATTGGGTGCGGCTAAAACATAGTTAGCAGTCTTAGAGGCATAGGGATTTAGCGTATCGCCATAGGCAGTTGCCAAGGAAATAGCAGGTGTAGCACCACCACTAGATACTACTGGAGAAGTTCCTGTTACAGAAGTAACTGTTCCTTGTGGGTTAGCGGCAGTTGTGATGCTAGTAACTCGACCATAAGTGTCTATGGTGATTACAGGAATCAGCGATACCGAACCAGTTGTTCCAGCCGTTGCCACTCCACTTGTCAGATCAAGAACTGGAGTTGCGCCACCAGTGGAGGTAATTCTTCCTGTTGTACCGCTTACAGAAGTAACAGTTCCAGAACCCTTGTTGTTAAATGTTGTCCAATCTGCAGAACTTAATACACCACGATTTGTTGCAGAAGCCGTAGGAACATTTAAAGTAATGACTGGGGTTGTGGTGCTATTAGCAACAGTAGAACTTAAGTCAGTTCCCGTTGTGCCTAGAGTTAAAGCAGAGACAGAAGTAACTGTTCCAACCGATACCGCACCAGTTTGTCCATTAACAGATGTAACCAAGTTTGTTTGGTCAATCTTTTGCCAAACTGTTCCGTTAAATAAAAGCCAATCGCCAATTACCCAATCAGTTATTCCATTTAAGTTTGTTGAACCTGATGTTCCAACAATGTAGTAGTAACCATTTGTTCCTGTACTACTAGCCAATGTTGGCGAATTGGTAGATGCGTTCCAAGTTCCTTGATAACTAAGTCCACCACCAGCAATAGAAGCCCATGAAAGAGCAGTTCCATTGGTAGTCAGGTACTTGCCTGAATTCCCAGTTTGACTAGGAATCAGATTTGTTATCTGGGTTTGTAAGGATGCTAGGGTATCAATAACAGACTGAGAAGTGCCACCACCATTAGTAATAACTTTGATTGATTCCGCAAGGCTAGGAGCAATAACTTCACCAACATTGAGTTCAACACCACTAGACAACCCAATAACAAGGCTACCATCGAAATCAATATGAGCAGAGGTGACACTAACACCATCAATACCATCCGTTCCATCACGCCCATCTCGTCCATCTTTGCCTTTAATTCCCTGAAGGCCTTGCTTTCCATTAAGTCCGTCTTTGCCATTCTTGCCGTCCTGTCCATTTATGCCATCACGACCATCTTTAATGGCGTTAACTCGGTGTTCAATGGCATTTCCCACTTCATCAAAGCGAGAACGAATGTCAGATTCAATCTTTTTCAGGGCATCGACTACTAAGCCTACATTTTCACCAATGCGTTGCTTTTGAACCTCTTTGGCTTGTGCAACAGAAGTCTTAATCCCCTCCAAAACAGCCAATTGCTGTTCAGGATTCATGTTTTTAAGGATTAACTCCTTGGCTAGGCTTTCAATATCCATTACGCACCCTTCTGAGGTGTTGAAGATAGTTGTTTAGTCAATTGGTCAAGGAAGTCTTGTTCCATTCCCTGCACTTTGTTGTTCTTATCAGCCATTTGCAACTCAACAATCTTGGATTTGTTCTTGATGTCTGCTTCTTTGAGCATCAATTCCGCAATCTTAACTCGTTTATCAAACTCACGGCTTGCCGCTTCATCAGAATTTGGCAAGTTTTGAGTCATTGAGTTAGTTACTTTGGCTTGCACCTCTTGTGGCATCAACTGCGCTTCAACCATTGTCTTGGTTGCTTCAGCACGATTCTGTTCTGCCTGAGTCGTATTGACCGCAATCTGCGCCTGTGCCGCTTGCAGAGCCAATTGTTGCTGTGCTTGTTGCATCTGTTGCGCCTGTGGATCAGGAGCAGACATCTTTTGCAACGCATCCATGAGTTCATAGCGGTTAGTAAACGAACTGTTACCAACAATGCCCTTCAAGATCAATGGCATGACAGGGGTGTTTGGCCCTAAAGTCTGCAATAGACCTATGAACTGTTGTTGTTCATACTCACGTGCAATGATGCCAAGCGTAGCCGTAGGGATAAAGTTCATGTCCACAGAGGGATAACGCTCTGGGTCAAACTGCATATAGCGGAAGGCCGCCTTCTTGACAAATGGCATCAAGAAATCTTCTTGGAAGTTCACCAAAGTGCGCTTGTACTTCTTAATAATCGAGGCAATTGCCATCGACATACCGCCTTGACCTCCATCACGGGCTACGGCAGAGACTAAACCTTGTGAGTCTAGCGTACCAGTAGCCTGTAACAGCATCGTTTGGAAAGCAGTAGCAGTTTGGATGTTGCCTTGGTCAGTCGTGCCAAACTTAAATGGCATCAAAATCTCAGCAGGAGCACCATTAGTCAGGATTGCCTTACCTGGCTTGACTTCAAACTTAGCACCCCTTGGTAGACGGGTAGCATCCATCGCAATCATGGGGCTAGTTGTCAGGGCAAGAGAGTCTAAATGGCTACGGATTTGTGCATCCATCGCCTTTTGCATATTGTAGGCTTTCTCTACTGTGCCACGACCCATAACTCGGTTAGGAACTGTGTCTGCTTGGTAGGAAAGAATTGGGCGATCTTTCATCATGTAAGGCGTTGGCTCTGCCTTCAACAATAATGAATCGTTAGCAATGACAACAATAGCCTCTACCAAGTCGGTATAGGTATCTGCTTCGCTATTCTCAGGGAACAGGTCAACAATATCTTTTTGCTCTTCAAGGTTGTTCAGGTATTCCCGTGGGACAAGACCATAGTAGGTCATCAGGCGAACCTTGTTGTCCTTGAACTGTGTAGATTCTTGGGTAGGCTCTAAGTCAGCGTCATCAGGATCGGTATTGATGTCTACTTTTCGATACACACCAGCCTCAATGCCTTGGACAATCTTGTGCATGGAGACAAACTTCTCCACAGCAACGCCTAAACAGTCATCTATGCTTGTGCCGTTAGGGTCAAACAAGAAGTTCTTAGGATTGACAGGGTTGATCCGCACAGAAATGCGGTCTTTTTCCATCACGCCAATGGCGGCTTGATTCATTTGGCCTGGAATCGGCTGAGTCGATGGATAGTATTCTTTTTCAGTCTTGACAATGATCTCGCCTATGCCAGAACCATAGATTTCAGCCATCAAAACGATTTGGTCAATGGATTTGCGAACCTTGTCTTTGGAGAAATCTTCCATGAGTTGCTCACGGAGTTTGCCCACATCCATTGGGTTGCCATCAATGTCTTGGATGTCGTCTTTGATGTCAAAGTATTCGCCTTGACCAAAGATTGCTTCAATAATCTCAGCGTGACGGGTTTCAACGGCTTGTTGAGTGCCTGGCGTTATCAGTCGGCTACGCTCAGATTCACGACTAGCGTCTTCTGCCGCCCATTCACCACGGAATATGCGCTCGTACTCTAGCCAAGCGTCAAGGTAGTTGCTATCTCGGTAATCACGCCACCGATCACAGTGGTCTATAACGAAAGAAACTAACTCTTTGTCACCCTCCGTAGGTTCTACAAAGTCGTTTTGCTCTAATTGTTTATCTATTTCCATAGGTTTACCTTATCGAATTTCCAAATGGATCGGTATACATTGGTGATTCAAAGTTGTCCACCTTTGGCGGTGGCTGAAAAACACTAGGATGATACTTTATATCTACTGGAGTTCCATTTCTTCCAATAAATGCTTCCCCAATACTTCCAGCAAGAGTCGTTAAAGCCGCTGGATAACCAACATATTCATTGACAGGATTTGTTTTAAATTCTTGATTCTTTCCACTATCCGTACCCATAATTGCCATTTCTGCAATCTTTAAGGTTTTTTCAGTAGGGGTCATTTGCTCAAACATTTTTACATTTTCAGCCCTAAATGGGTTGTAAAAGTCATATTTGTCGCTGACATGGATAGAACCATCAGGTTGAATTTTGTATGTAAACCTACCCAAAGTATTTGGCATATCGCTACCTTTTGGGTAGTCTATATACTGAACATTACCAAAACCTTTAGCCAAGTCACTTTCATTTTTAACATTTAAGGCTTTAATTTCTTTAAAAATTTTGTCTTTATCTTTTACTTCGCTAAGTCGTTTTTCTATTTGTTCGCCAAAGTATCCTTGCTTTGGTAGGTCTTCATAGGATTTAGCATTTTTTACTTGTTCAATTCTGGCTTGCAAACGCTGTCTTGAGTTTTCAACTGCAGTATGTAATTGTTGCAGTTCGTTTGGGTTTAAGTCACTTTCAGTAAATGGCTTAGTTTTATCACCAAACATGGCTTGTGTATAGAACCTCGCTTGAGGAGGAACTACTTGTTTTGCCAATCCAAAAAGTCCTTGTCCATCTGCCATTTAAAACCCCGCTATAACATCTAAAGGTTGCCAGTCCTCGTCTTCATCTCCCTCAAAGTAGGAAGTGACCGCTAACTGGTCAAGATAACTGAGTGAGTCTGGCAAGTCATCGTGGACTCCTTGTGCAGGGAACATCAATAGTTGGTCAAGGAAAATATCCCAATCTTCGTCTTGATTCAAGATGATGCGCCCATGCTCAAAACGCCCTTGGAGACTCCAAATAATTCGGTCAGCCTTTTTCCTGTTGCCATGCGTCAAGTCAACTATATGCGAATATACATTATTTTTACGCATTAAGTCAGACAAATATGGCAAAACTGCGTTTTTTAGTGCTCCTCGCTCAATCCCAACAGCCAAAGGACGATAGTCTCGCATAGCCATCAGTATCTTTGCCGCAGTCTCACGGATGTCCCAACGCCCATGAATGATCTCTTTTACCCACCATTTGCCATCCTCTGTTACCTTAACAACAGAGATAGCAGACTCATCTAGTCTCTTCTTTGAGTTAGCCGCTTGTTTGGCAACTTCTTCAAATCCTGCTAAGTCGATGGCTATGTAGTAACTGCCAACTTGGGGTTCTTCCCCGTATTTGATCCATTCTTCTTTGAAGATATCGCTACCAGCATTGGTAAAACTTGCCATGTACTCTTGCTTAAAAGCAAAGGTAGACAGGGTTTTCTTGGCAGACTCAATCTCAGTTGGGTCAATCAGGGGGTTATCTTTTGTGGTGAAGTGCCAAGACTTCCAGTCGGTGTCCTCTGCGCTCTCGCCCAATCTAAACAGATCGTAAAACCAGTTTCTTCCTTTGGGAGTTCCGATGAACATGGCTCTACCTTTTTTATCGGAGAGGGAGGCTCGGATAACTTGTTCCCACGCTTCGGGCTTGATGTCTGCGACTTCATCGAGGACTGCATAGGTGAGTGAAACTCCACGTAGCGTGTCTGGTCTATCTGCTCCACGGACGTAGATGGTTGCTCCGTTGATTGTCGTGATGTCTTGGTTGTTGATGTGGGCATTTTGGATAACTTCCCTTCCTAAATCCATTAGAACTTGCCAAATAATCTGTCTAGCCTGACCATTGGTAGGCGCAACATAAAGAACCGCAGAACCCGCAGGGCATTTCAATGCTTCAATCAGTAGGGTAACTGCCGCCATACGTGACTTACCGCACCTACGACCAGCCGCAATTACCTTGAACCTTGTCTTATCCTTGAAGACTTCTTCTTGCCAAGGCAGTAAGGAGAAATTTAAATCGCTCATTCGATTGAATAATCAGGGGATGAGAACGGGTCTTTGTAGAAAGGCGTTTGTATTTGTTGGGCAGACTTGCTCCAATTTACAGCCTTGTCTATCGTATCCAGTCCAAGATTGTCTGGATCAACTCTATATTGGCGCATAAAAAACTCTTTCCATGCCGTAGGATGAGTTGGGTCTTTCAGCATTTTACCCTCTGGGGTTGCCGAAAAAAAGTGTGGTCTGTTATCGTGAGGATTTATTGCTTCTTGCATACCAGCCTTGTACGCACCTCGGTAATCGTAATCAGAATTCTTAAGAACCATATCGAGAACTCGATTGCTGTCCATCTGATTTGCAGGAAGATTATTTTCCTTGGCAATATCACCTTTAATGGAGTTAAACAACTGAGTTGATTGCAACCAATTGCGAAACTTTGGCTCTTCGCTAGGTGAAAGGGTTGTAGGACTCCAAGGAGTCTCTTTGAATTGTTGGTATTGGTTTAGCCAGTCAGTCATTTTTAACCTCTATGTCTTCAGCGTCTATGGTTTCAGGGGTATGCGTAATTTCACCTATACCAGTAATGTTGATGGTTACAGCACTACGGGTTTTGCCTTCTTTCTCAAACATAGAGACAGGCAACATTCTGTCCATACACAACTTAATGGCGGCTAGTTGGGCAGGGTGTTCATCATTCATGGCTATCTCTACCGCTTTGTGGACTACTCTAGAACCTGCGCTGTTTATCAAGAGATTCTTTAATTCTTTGAGTTGGGCAGTCTCAGTCTTGGGTAGAGTGATGAGTTCAGGCTTATCAGCATAACTGGTAAGGGAGAACTGTTTGTTAGTAGAACCTTTTGGTCTACCACGGGGTTTAGTTTGATTCATGTACTTTTGTCCACAGAGGGGAAGTTTGCTAACACGGCTGGAGACTACTGACTCTCTATTCTATGTGCATAGCGTCAAACACAATCTCCATGCGTCTTGGCAACTCTATTATGAACTAGATTTATTTGTTGAACAATAGGGTAATCCCTGATATAGTTAAGGCAACGGGGGCATGACCCACCCCTCTATGCGGTTGAGCCGACCAAGTAGGATAAACGTGATGAACTAGGCGAGTTTCTAGTATGGCTTGCTTAACACTGTGATAGTGCCAGCAACAACCAGAACGGGGCAAAGCGGCTTAGGCTTGATTGTTTGACAAACAGTCTTGTAATCTAGATAAACGAGAGGCTCTCTCTTCTTGAGAACTACCTGTATATACGGGTTACAGGCTATCGTCCATTCCTTACTAGTCGTCTAGCCTTCGTTGTCAATAAAAGTCTAAATTACCTTTTCTTGTGGGTAGGAGGCTCCCACAAATATTCCACACAGCGACTACCCCCTCCCCCCATACAACTGTATACACATACAGTAGGGTTTACCCTAACCTGTATAGATAACCAGCACTGTATAGACATATAGCATAGGGTTAACACCTAGTTAGTTAATGACTGGTTGGTCAGTAAGCGTCTATATAACCGATGCACCTAAACAATGGCACTCTATATAACCTACAGTTATCCTAAATATTCCACATAATGAAACCAATGGTAGTAGTAATTTCATAGTGTGATATATATTACTAGGGTTTATCCTTCATAGGGTTTAGAGTAGCACTTTTAAGTCTATGATTTTAAAGGATATTTTAAAACCTGGCACGATTCTATTATGCTATATATATGAGAACATAGAAAAAATGTTCTTATTCTTTAACTCTTAATAGGTGTTCATATGACAAAAACGCACAATGCACGGGAAATTCTAGCGATAGTAGAAAACTGGTTAGGGTGGCAAGATGAAACCCTGTCAGACGGCCTTAAAAGCCCCTGTGATGCGATCAAACTGTGGGAATATGCCCAGGCACATCCTGACATCCATGAAATGGCGGATCAATGGCCTAGGCGTGTTTTACGGGATGCACTTGGATATAACCCGTTACAAGTGCATGATGATCAATTTAAATCCCTCTATCAGGAATTTAAAACTGTAAAAAGCATTTAAATTTAGACTGTAAAACCCTGGAGCGATTCTAGGGTTTTATGGCCTAGGTTTACCTGGGAATCAATCAACAATTTTTTAATAGGTGTTAATGATGAAATTATCTAAAACTATTTCCCGCATCGCATTAGGTGAAACTTATGATGAAAAGGCACTTAAAAAATGCTTAAATTTAAACCTGGTGCTAAAACTACAATATCGTAATGCAATTGAGCGATATTTACATGGCAGTTACAGTATTTCCGATAGCACGTTATTGCAGGATTTATCTGTAGCATTGCATAAAGTAGGGGCTTAATATGCGTAATCCCTACAAAACAAAATTGCAAGCCCTTGGCCTACCATACAAAACGATTCTAGGGGAATCGTCCACTAAAACTATCAAAGGGGAAAAACTAGGTTTTCTCACGGGTATAGTTTATTTAGTGCCTGATTCTAAAATTTGTGCTCATGCCAAATTAGCAGGTTGTCTAATCCCTTGCCTAAATAGTGCTGGTAGAGGGGCTTTTAATAGTGTTCAAAATGCCAGGCAAGCGAAAACCCAATTTTTCTACACTAATCAGCAAGCATTTTTGTTATCCCTTGCCGCCGATATATGGTCGTTACAAAACAAAGCCGCAAAACTAGGTTTTAAACCCCTTGTAAGACCTAATGGTACTAGCGACATTCCCTATGAAAATTTACCAGTAGTGGACGGATTAAACATTTTCCAATTATTTCCACAGGTGCAATTCTATGATTACACCAAGCATCCATCCCGTAATTTGACGGGTAAAACGTGCGGCAACTATGACTTAACGTATTCATTTAGTGCGATCACGCCTAAACCTATTAGCATCAAGGGGCTAACTAATCCGCACAATTCCCGTGTTGCTGTAGTTTTCCAAAAACGTGCCGATATTCCCGTTGTTTTCCGTAATTGGACTGTAGTGGACGGGGACGACACGGACGTGCGACACATTGAACCAAAATCCGTTGTAGTGGCACTCTATGCTAAGGGCAAGGCCAAAAACGATACCAGCGGCTTCACACAAATCAAAGGGGTGCATTATGCGTAATTTTCTTTATAACGCACTATCTTGCCTGGCATTTTGTACCCTATGGGTAATATGCTTATTGTCTTATTTTGATGTTTTATTTGTTTAATAAGGGGTTAATAATGGATCATAAAACGCACCTATCCTATTCAATTGATAGGAAATGGATATTAATGCATGATGGATCACCATTGTGTGACTATAAAAAAACTTATGATGAAGTAATGCTAGTAGTTAAACACTACAAAATTACTTTACCTGATTGCACCTGGAACGGCGATAGGGGTGATTGGGTTATTACATCCACAATTCAATAAAGGGGTTAATAATGCCAAAAATTATATTTAATCGTTTACTCAATGGCTGGTTTATTGTCAGGGGTAAACACCAAACCCCTATCGGTGGCCGCTTTGAAACAAAACAGGCGGCCATTGATCACCTAAATAAAAAGCGGGTGATTTAATGATCTATGCAACAATTGCACTAATCCTACAAATAATCCTAAAACGTAAATAAACCACTAACCCGCCATTGTGCGGGTTTTTTGTTGTCCAAAATAATCCCTTAAATTTTAGCCCCTAGAATGCATTTTCTATGCTTGGTGCTATCTACCCATTAACCCAGTAGAAAAATGCCTATAAACTAGGTTTTAATGCGTTTGAATGCTAGTCATGCGGGTAATTGTCGGTAGTTGATACAGTTACCAGGCCGATATTGTTTAAATCCATGTCAGGGGTTAGCCCTAAATTGTGGAAATGAGCCGCCCACACAATTGCAATTCTGAAACCCTCGCTCATGTTGCCGCCGCCTATGGTTGTCAGAATTTTGTGATCATTTGGCGTGAATTTAACGTGTATCGCTTTTTTCTCTGGTTTTTCCATTGATGCAATCCCGCCAATATTCAGCGATTAAGAGTGATTCAGCGATATTTATGTCTTTCTTACGCTTTAATGGTGCTTCAGGCCATAGCATACGGGCGCAATCTAGGGCTTCGTCTTTATCGCTACTAAGGTGGAAATGCTTCTTCCATTTCTGAGGGCTTACCATGTGCAACGGGTAATTAGTTAACTCACAGACCGCCGTTATAACGCCCACAGCCCGTCCAAATTGAAAGGTTGATGCAACCCCTTGATTTGGCATTGAATGGACTAATTCACAGCAGATTTCAGCCCCTTCTTTTGGGTCAACTAAGCGAAGAATCATGTTTTTAAACACCATAGGCAGAATGTGCTTGTCTTGGTGTTCAATCATGAATGAATCTAAGTAATCCCCATTTGAATGAACTGCACCCACAGCACCTGAAACAGAGCCAGGGTCGATTCCGATATAAATAGTCATTTAATTCCCACAGAAACAGGCTATTGTTTCTTCATTTTGGTCAAACATATCTGTCTGATTTTTGCCGAATTCCATCATTTGAGTGTGATCAGGGCGATCCTTAGAGAATCTGCCACCTATCTTTTTCTCTTGTTCTGCCCACCAAATAGCCCGATTAGGCTCTCTTTGGATAATGCTCATTAGTTGATTGCCACCCTTCATGAAGCACAGATCGCAATTTCCTAATGGAGTTACTTTGTCCCTGAATTCAATCCCTAGATCAAAGGAATTGGATTTCCAAAAGGCTTGGACATCTGCTTGTCTGACTCCCGCTGTGGCTAACGGGGCTTGGAGGGTTTCCCTTAGTTTTACAACTCTACGGGGTTCGTCTGCCCTAATCCCCGCAAAGGTTTGAAACTCTTCATGGCCAATCGATGCCATGTAGCGGGTTATGGGGTGAATCTTTAGTTCTGTCGTGCAGAAACGCATAACTGAGTTAGGCAGAAACTGCTTATTGGTGATTAGTTCTGCAAAGGGTTCGCCATCTCTGCTGGCTGTGTCGTAGTTAACGATCTTAAATTTAGGCTGTTCTTTAAGGTATTCAAGCCAAACGATAGGCACATTCCATTGTTTTTCAATGTCTCGCACAAAGTCTAGGGTGGCTTCATGCTCTTTGCCTGTGTTACAAAATATCACTTTTGCATCACTTGGTAGGCTCATATCGTGAGCCTGTAAGACTCGCCACAGCATATAGGCAGAGGTTCTTCCGCCTGAGAAACTGATGACAGTAGGCTCTTTGATGATAAATGGGTTCATTCTCTATCCCTTATTTTCCATTTTCTCTTTGGTTTAGGTTCTGAAACCACAACCTCTTGGGTTCTAAATCTATGCAGATTAAAACATTCCCTTGTGCGTAAACCATCTTTGGTGTGCTTTACATCTGTTGCCGCTTTACATAGTGGGCATTTCATACTTTGTCTTTCAACTTATTCATTCTTAGTCTAAGGTTATCCACAAATGCTTTCCCACGCTTCTTCTCCATCGATTCGACTATATCTCGCCACCAAGTCGAGGCTTTGTGCTTCCCAATGAGGTTGATTTGTTTCATGTAACGGGTTTTCCACTCTTTCGCCAACGAATTCAAGCGTTCCTCGTAAATCTCCTGTGAGGAATAATGCTTTATCAATCTCTGAAGGTAAGCATGGCTCTCCTCGCCTTCTTCTCGTAAGTAGTTCATGGGCTTCATTCTTTGTCATTTGCGTAACCTTTCCAATGCCAATTTAATTTCAGGAGGCATCGGAACACCCTCTTTTAGTTTTTGCTCAACAGCAATCAAGGCTGGGTCACGCTCGAATCTACTTGGCACAGTAGTAAACACTTGGTCTGCTTTGTTCTCAGGTTTAGCAACCCATTCTGCCTTGAAAGACTGCCAATTACGAATCACAATTTCGTTTAAAGCATTTTCAAGTGTCCAGCCCGCCTTGTCTGCTTCTTTCTGTATTCCATCAATAACCAATTCTGTAACTTGTGCTCGCTTGGTTTTTCTCTGTTGGACAAATGAATCCCAAACAAGTTGTGATACGCCTTCAGGCGGTGTTTTAGTTTCTGTTTTAGTTTTAGTTTCGGTTTCGGTTTCGGTTAAAGGTGCATCTGTATGCAACTTGTATACATCTGTATGCACTTGTATACCATCGTCTGCAAGTGATGGATATTTGCTTTCTTTTGCTCTAGGAATGTTGTCCCATTTAGACATTTGTAATACATTTTTGCCAAAAGACTCATAAACAACAATCAAATTCTTGTTGACAAGTTCCTCAAGCAAATCTTTACACTTATTTATGCTCATTGAGTCTTTTATTGGAAAACAATTTGCTTTAATCATTGCAGGTCTTGCGTCAAAACGACCAAAATCATCGACTGTTACCAGTAAACGATAAAAAAGATTCTCTGCTTGGGGTGATAGGTTGTCGATGGCTTCGCTGTCACGGACACCTGGCTTTAGATACCTAGTAGGCATAATTTTCCTTCAGTCTGTCCTTCACTAACAAAAGAAACCTCGGCAGGCGGGAAGGCTCGCTTTTCATTCTGCTCATGACTTCAGAATTAGCCGTGTTTCAAACTATTATAGATAAATTCGTGGGTAGCGCAAATTCTCACCAAATTTACTTGGATATTTCAGAAAATCATACGCACCTAGTCTGGCACAGGTCTGCTTTAACTCTTTTCCATCATAGAATTCAGTAGTAGTGCCGTTAGACATTTTGGTAGGTGTTGCTACGTTCTTTTTCTCATGTAGTGCCGCCAATCCAAAGCCCGTGATATGCCATACATCCTCGACATTTACAACGTAGCCAAAGTTCTGCAAGTCATTAAGGTAATTCTCAAAATGAACGCTTACATTGCCAGCATTGTTGTCTCCATGCGTAAACCCTTTTAGGGGGCTAGGCTTGTGTTCTAGCCTTCTGAGCATTTGCTTGTGATAAGTCTTTAGGTACATAAAATCCCCTTTGTTTGTTAGACCATCCTAAACCTAAATTTATTTTGTAAACATAGGGTTTGTCCTAGTATTCAAACATTTATTTTCATTGACAATTCATGCACCAACAAGCAGTTGGCTAACTAAACAGGAGTGAATGATGACAGTTAAACCTAAAGATTTTCAACATGAGATATGCGTCTACCTTGAGGGCGTTGGCGAGTGCTTAGTGTGTTTCGACATACTGACCCCAGGCGATGAATTAGACCCTGACCACAGCGATGACTATGAAATCGACTTCGCAGTCTTTGATGAGAACGATAAGCCAATTACATACGACATCAGCAAAAGACATTACAACCGATGTGAGAACAAAGCAACAGACGAGATGTTAGACATCACGACTGCTTGGCATAAGGAATGGGAGGATTCTGTATGACGGAACAGGAAATAACAGAATTAGTCAATGACTTGCGCTTCCAAGTCAACGCCCTAAAACAACGAGTGGAAGACATTGTTGTTATGACTGGGGCGAACACTAACGGATACTACGATTTAAAAACAAAATTAAACGAACTGGTAAAGAATGACAAGGAAACAACTTCAAATGACTAAACATGAAATGGTTAGTTTCTTACGCATGGCGGCAGTTGATGAAAACACCATCACAGCCATGAACAACGCCTTTGATATGGGCGTAGAGAACGAGCGAGACATCGTTTGTTCCATCATCTTTGGCATGGTTGACGATCACGCTAAAGCCCAATCAATAGTAGACACCATCCGAATAAGGGAGTGAATATGACCGATCAAGAAAAGTTAAATGCCGCTTTCCATGATTTAGATTTTGAAGACGAACTGGCAGTCAATGTAGTCATGTATCAGACTGAGGCAGAGCATCTCAAATCAGAGATTGCAGAGTTGCACCGCATACTTGCCGAACATGAATTGCAGTTGCGAATCAAGAACGAAATGATTGCAGAAATTCACAAAGTATTGGGGACAATATGAACATGAAATATACATTTGAGGACATCTTAAAACGATATTCCCATGTGGACTATTGCTGTTATTGTTATGAGCCAAAAGACGACAAAATATCTTGTTGTCAGGAAAATCATTTTATTCCATTGAAAGATTTTGACCACGAGACACAGATGGAAATAGCAAAGGCAGAATACGATGCTCAATGATTATTCAACAAGTCTGATGAACATAGAAAGATCAGTGAAAACCCTAGGTGAAATGTGCTTGAATAAGCAATATACTGGGTTCTATTCAGAGATAAACATAATCATTTCAAACCTGATTGGGTTATCACACTGGATAGGTCAAGAGCAAGTTAAACAAAGTCAATATTTAAACAGGAGTAAAGAATGAACAGTGAACAAGTGTTATCAATGCTAAAGACGAACGTCAACGAGCATACAGAAAAGAAAAACAATCTTACATATCTATCATGGGCTTGGGCTTGGGCAGAGGCTTTAAAGGCTGATCCTGAAGCAATCTACAAGATAGAAATGTTTGACGATAAGTGTTTCATGGACATCAACGGAACAGCAATGGTGTTTGTAACAGTCACATTGTTTGGCAAACCAATGACTTGCCAACTACCCGTGATGGACTATCGCAACAAAGCAATCCCTGAGCCAGACGCATTTGCAGTCAATACAGCCATCATGCGTTGTATGACAAAGGCTTTGTCGTTGCATGGATTGGGTTTATATATCTATGCAGGGGAAGATTTGCCTGAAGGTGAGAGTGATGAAGGTTCACCCGATGAAGGACGGATGCTTGACTACATTGCGGCTATTGAAGCCACTACAACAGTTGACGAACTAAAGAACATCTACATCGAGGCATTTGCCGCTACCGATGGAAACAAGGCATGGCAGACCAAGATGATTGCCGCCAAAGATGCTAAGAAGAAGGTGCTGAAATGAGTGAAGAAATCATCCAAGGCACAGACGAGTGGAAGATGCTCAGACTAGGCAAAGTTACTGCTAGTCGAGTAAAAGACATTGTTGCCACCACTAAGTCAGGCTATTCAACAAGCAGAGATAAATACATGACGCAGTTGCTGTTGGAACGCCTTACAAACTCAGTAGCAGAATCGTATAGCAACGATGCAATGGCTTGGGGAACTGAGCAAGAACCCTTTGCTAGAGCCGCCTATGAGTCCAAGATGGGGGTATTGGTTGATGAGGTAGCATTTGTTAACCATCCAACTATTGAGCAATCAGGCGCATCTCCAGACGGGATTGTTGGAGAGGGCTTGGTTGAACTAAAAGCCCCAATGTCGCATACACACTTGGAAAGCATTTTGGGTGGCTTAGACGATCAGTATAAGGTGCAAGTAAATTGGCAGATGGCTTGCACAGGGGCTAAATGGACAGACCTATGTTCATTTGATCCAAGGTTTCCCGCAGAATTGCAATTAGTTATCAAGCGTTTCGAGCGTGATGATGCCTTTATTGCAACGCTGGAAAAAGAAGTTATTAAGTTCTTGGCTGAACTCGATGACAAGTTAAATAAAGTTAAATCAAGAGGTTAATATGGAAAAACGTGATAACTCAGGTGTTCTTTTTAAGAACGACAAGAAGGAACAGGAGAAACATCCTGACTACAAAGGTAGCATCATGGTAGACGGCAACGAATACTGGTTGTCTGCTTGGATAAAGGAAGGTAAGAGCGGCAAGTTTATGGGCTTGGCAGTATCACCAAAAGATGCACAGCCACCAACAGGTAAAGTGCCTTATGGTCAAGGTGGAACGACAAAAGAAGGCCGTGATTCTGAGGACATCCCGTTTTAATCTGCCATTGGAGTTGTAGCCTTAATCTAGCGTGGTTGATGTGACTGATTAAGACGTTTACTTGCGGCAGATGGAGTTCTTTTTACAAGTAGACATTCCAAGTATGACGGAGGGCATATCGGAATCAACCGACCCTCCAATTAACATTCAATTCAACAGGAGTTCACAAATGAGTTTTAATAGGGATTCACAAATGAGTATATTAGACAAAACATGGTTTGAAGGTGGAGTAGAGAAGTTCTTTGGTTCACAGTCATTCGTCAGAGCAAGGATCATTGATCCATTAACAAGCCACATGGCGGCCGAAAGCGTCACCAATGTAGCACCAGCCCACATGGATGTCATCCACGCTTGTTTAAAGCGGTTTGGGCCACTAGGTAAGGATGGAATAGCCAAGCAAACTGGTCTGAGAAATGACCAAGTATGGCGTAGGTTGCCAGAGATGCAGAAACTAGGCATGATTGGCTTGACAGGCAGAACAGTTAAGTCAGCATCTGGCAGACAAGAGCGTGAGTGGATCATCCTATGAGCCTGTGGCGCAAACGCAATGTTCACCATAATGAACAAAAACCTGATCATTTGGTCAATATATTGCCCAATTTAAGTATCAAGTCGGAGGATTTAAGTATGCAATCAAACATGATATGGGTTGATCCACCAGAGGGCTGGAAGTATGGTTTCCCTGCCATATACGACCCTGAGAAAGATGGGCAAATGAGTGAGTGGATTGTCAGAAAAGGCTATCCACTTCTGACAATTAAGGAATATGGTGAATCATGGGCGGTCAGGTGTTGGCCTGTGGAAGTGAAACCTTCCGATGAGTAAAAATATCCCGATAGGGTTATAAATGCACAAAAACACTCATAAGTGATAAAAAATGTTCTGATCGGGTCATTTAACGTAAAAAATGCACATTAACACTCTCAATGTTAAAAAGGAAATACTATGTTAGAAACAGTCTTGTGGGTAGTGTTCTTAATTATGTTCGGGGCAGTAGGCGTCATTGCTACTGCTGTTGCAATCTTCATGTTATCGGAGGAAAAATGAAAATAACTATTGAATTTGAGGATGCCATAGAAGCAAAACAGGCCATCCACGCACATGATGTGTGGACAGCCCTGCTAGACATCAATGAGGCAATGCGCTCACATACTAAACACGATGTTTCTGAAACACAAACAATAGCCAGTATTCAGGAAATCTTGTCAGATGTAAGCCAGTTGCTTTACTCTTGATCTTCGTCTTCTTCTTCTTCTAACTCAAGCCAATCGTCTTCGTCTTCGTCATAGTACCAAGTTACGCCTTCAGGGTCAGTGAAAGACAACAGTTCGCTATCCTCTTCACCTTCTTCAACCCAACCACACTCTTCTTGTTCAGCAATAAACGCTTGCAACAGAGTAACTTTGTTAAAGTATTCTGTTCTGATAGTGATGTTTTCTTCCCATCCTAAGTTAATCTCTACTGTATACATAAAAATCCTTTTAAGAAACATTGATGATCTGACCTCTAAACTCAACCTGACCTTCATCCCACTTATGAACCAACTCAGGCCATAGCAGTTTCCCATCCTTAAATGTCAGAATTGCGAAACCTGACCGATGATTTAAAGGATTGTCCTCGCCATAACTGAATTGTGGGCCATAAGGTTCTGCCAGTGTACCCGTATCCACACCAAATCGGTTGCCATTATAGTCAGCATAAGGTGTTACTTTTAGGCTATGTAAGTGTCCAGTAACAATACTTTTACCTGCTGTTGCGGTATTATTGTGGGTAGCATGGACTCCACCCTTATATCTATGTTTGATAATCACATCGTCTGTTGCCCAACAGGTCATACAGAACTCCCAAGTTGGGAAATGGTCTTCCAACTTAAACCCATAGGTTTGTGCAAATTCAGGCGCATTAGCCGCTAAACGGGCGTTAAAGCGAGCATCGTGGTTGCCCCATGTATAGACTAGTCTGACATTGTGTCGGGCTTCCTTGGCGGCCTCCTCGACCTCTGCAAGACGTTCTTGACAGGCTTTTAACTCTTCTATAAGACTTGGTTCTTTTCCAGCAATACCAGACGGGGAGAATCGGCTGATAGATGCACCATCTAGGGCATCTCCATTACACACCACAAATGATGGCTTAAACTCTTTAATAGCCCACAAAAGACCTTTATGAGCCGTTGTAACGATGCCAGGCCAATAATGTGCGTCTGAAAATACTATTCCTGTGCCGTTTAAGACTCCTAATTGCTTGCGCTCGTAAGCAACTTGTGATCTCTCTGGTCTTCCATTAGGATTCTTGGCTTCCAATAAAAGACCATATTTTGTCTCTAAAGCGGCTCTACGCCTTTGAATGGTTCGTACATTACCTCCTGTGACTTTATGTATAGAAGTCGCAGAACCATGTAATTTCCATAATTCAATGAACTCAGCATCAGTCAGGACGGGGTGTTGAGCCATGATTACTCCAGTTTTAATCGCCAGTAACTTGTGTGTTTTGTCATCCAAGGATTAGTTGGATTGAACATCTTGAACCCACACGAGATGAGAGAGTTTGCTGAAGCAGGGTTATCGTAGGTGCTAGTGATTAACCAATTTAATCCAAGAGCCTTCGCTTGTCTGATTCTGACCCGAATAAACTTCTTCTGTAACGCTTGTCCACGACAATTAGGCACAACGCCACAGCGTACAAGATAACCGCAATCACTCCAGCGAGAAGAATAAACAAGACCTGCGAAACCACAATCCACGCCATCCTTAGTAGCAATCCACCAATATCCATGATCTGTTTCATAAGGCTTATCGTAAGGTAAGCACTTCTTTTGAAGTACTGACAATCTCGTCTGTACGGCAGATTGCCGTATATTCACACGCTGTATTTTCATGTTGCGTATTAGGCGTTATCAATATGAACAATTTATGAATAAGCCCGTGTGCCTTGTTTATCAATAATCAATTGCTGTTTGCGTGGTGTTCCTGAAGGACTGTTTGGCACAGAGATATGCGTCCACGAATCAAACTCTCGAATGATCTGGTCATAGGCTATTGGTGAACCAATGATGGCTTTTACTACTTGATCTGGAGTAAGCCCAGGCACTCTTATGTCAGCCGCACAACCAACTCTGTGCTGTGATGTGTCTTTTGAACCCACAGCGTCATTCACGGCTTTTGACCTAAATGCAGAGTTAATCATTATCGGCTTGCCGTCTAGCAAGGTCTTAACCTCTTCAAGCATCTCAGCCAAACGCTTAAGGTTGTTTATCTCAGAACTATTAGGAGTGTTGTCTAACTCTCTATGGTCAGTATGCGTCAGTTCTTCAAGGGTGAAGTGTGGTGTTAACAACATGATTATTTCTTTCTCATTTCTGCAAGTTTCTCAACAGTCCTACCGCCAAAGTAAGCACCCATGATTAACATTCCCCACTGCCCCAACAAGGTGACATACGCCTCATTAGCGTTCAACCCAAAAGCAGACATCATGGCAAACAAGAAGTAACCTATAAAGATGGCTACAAGGCTCATAGGGCGAATGTTCTTTGACAACCAAGAGTCACTACTCATGTCTGCGTTCCAACGGGTAGAGACATTGTTATCTTCATTCTTCATAGCGTCTGCCGCTAACTTGGCAAACTCTAATTCCATTTCAGCAATCTTTTGAGCCGCCTGTGGATCGCCCGATATAGCCTTTGCAACAGCATCAACGGAATCAGAAACGCCAAACTTACTAGCCAAAGCGGTAATAGCCATGCCAC
>Ga0209296_1000293_pt1 | contig 42772 bp, 48 predicted proteins | sample S_130206_EF_Meta_FD_187319 | JGI IMG/M metagenome (GOLD analysis project Ga0209296, IMG submission 187319) | Freshwater microbial communities from Lake Simoncouche, Canada to study carbon cycling - S_130206_EF_MetaG (SPAdes) (version 2) | ecosystem: Environmental > Aquatic > Freshwater > Lake ...
CGTAGGAAATCGGTTCAAGGAAAAGGTTGTTGATGTAGCTCAACGTGAGGTATCCGGATACAACGACAAGGTTAGCCCAGTCCATGAACCTAGCCTGGAATCCCTTGAGCCGGCTGTTACCTACGTCTAGGGAACCACGGATAAGATCTGCGACTTCTTCCTGCGCATCCTCGTTCAATCCTTCCTTCATCAACGCGACCATCATGTCGCTGAACTTCTTGCCGTCCGCTCCGAAGGCGCGGGCGATTTCTGCCTTCTTGACTGAAGAGTAGACGTAACGAGTGACAGTCTTGTCGATGTCATCGTCCATGAATGCATCGGCGATGGCAGCTTCCTCGTCGGTAAAGGTGCGAGGGTCGGCATGATCTGGAAGGGTGGCTTGGCGGATTCCGGAGTCTCCGAGCTTGACTTCGTCGAGGCGTCCGTTCTGCGCGCGCCAAGCCCAGTCTTCGGCCATCTTCTGGTAGTGGGCATCGTCCTTGGCGTCATGCTCCGCCTGTAGGGCTGCAATCTGTTCATCGGCACGGTCGCGAGCGTCCTGCTGGTATTCAGCATCCGGCTTCACTCGGCGTCCTGCCTTCTGGTCTAGGTCTTTCTTGCGAGCAGCCTCGGCATCTACGCCGGCGTTGATTTCATCGATTGCCTTGTTGAGAAGTCGCAGGTCGCGCTTCTGGTACATCTCCTTGGCTGCGTCGTAGAAAGCCTGGAGATTCTCCTGGATCTTCTTGGAAGACCAGATGCGAGGGAAGTAGCCATCACCGGCGTCGCCGATATCCATGCCGGCTTTACGCTGGTAGTTCAGCAAGTCCCTCATCATGCTGCGGAAATCAAGGACAGCCTGTCCAAGTTCGCCGGAAGGAAGAGGGTCTAGGCCGATGACGTAGCGGCGGAACTGCTTGTCCCATTCCTTCCGCTGGTCGGCGTTCATCTTCGCGAATTCGTTGGCGAATCGGTTGATGATATTTGAATACTTGTTAGCGAACTGCGCGCGAATCTGCTTGATGCGCTGCGGAATCGAATTGCGGACAGCTTCCGTGACAGGCTTGCCGTCCGGACCGATGGTCGTGACTTCGGCGTCCGCGTCCGGTCCTGCCTTGGTGAATATAAGATTCGCCAATTTACGCATGGTAGGCGAATTGGGATTCTGGGAGACATGCTCCCACATCTTATCCGCTCGGCTGTCCAGGAACCGCATGGTGACGATGGACATCGGGAATCGAGCGAGAACCTTGGCGCGATTCCACACGTCCTTCATCTGCTGCTTGGTCATCTTGCCGGCCATGCTCTTCGCCCAGGCGCCGAACTTGATGCCGGTCTTGACGATCAGCTTGGAGATGCGGTATGCCCAGGCAGACAAAGCCTGTGGGTTGATGGACAAGGCGCGGTTGCTTGGCTTGTCGTCCGGACCGAGCGTGTCTAGTTCCCATGCATCGAGAATCTTGGTGATACGCTCCATCAAGGTAACAGGATCGCCGTTAGCAGCTTCCTTTAAGTCGGCTGCCAGTTTCTTCTGTTTCTCGGTTACTGCACTCTTCGCAAGTTGCTTGGCCTTGTCTCTAGCGTACTTGGCTTCCTCGCGGAATGCAGGACCGGTCTTGGCGGCTAGCTTGTTGCCCTCTTCGGCGTCGCCCATGCGGACGGCGTCGAGGCGTTCAGCCAAAGCATCCCTCTCTCTATTAAGCTTACGAACCAAGTATTCTTGAACATCGGGAGGAGGAAGATCTTCTTTAGCCAAAGGTTCTCCGGTGACACCATCTTTAATTGGTTCATTGCCTTTGAACTGGTTGATTTGGCGATCAAGTTCACGAATCTTATCTTCGTAGAACTGGGCTAGTTCGGAGTTTGGTTGCGGCTTGTCCGGGTCGAACAGTCCTCCGCGATTGCGGCGCACCGGCGTAGTGATGTCCTTGGCCTGGTCTTCGGCATCCTGGCGAATCATGTCCGCCGCGGCGTTGGAAAAGTCGTTAGTCTTATTACCGGAATATTCCTGCCCATTGATTACAAAGCGTTCATACTTACCATCGTGCCTCAAACGCAGAGTCTCGATAAATCCGCGCCAGCCATCTTTGGGCTTGTTCTCTATCGAGTAACTTTCGGTCATGTTGCCGAGTTTGACGGTGACTCCGGTAGGGGAGATTGTAACAACAAGAGGAGCATAATTACCCTTCTGCTTCTCTTCCGTGGTGAAGCCGGTGTTATAAGCGATATCTGGATTGATGTCGCTTTGTGGTATAAGACCCTGCGCAAACAACGGATCGACATCCTTGTTCTTGATGGAAGGTCCGGTGGCATTCATCCAGGCAGGCCGGTTTCCGTCCATGATGTCTTTCTCCATCAACTTCGACAAAGGAGTTTCACCCTTTGGTGCGTAGTCACCCCTGTTCATCTGTTCCGTCGTTTCGGCGTCCGGCTTACCATAGTATCCTTCACCCGGCTTTAGCGTACGTTCGCTTGCCGCAATTGACTCGATTGAAGCAATGGTAGTTCCAAGCATAGACTCCATCTGCTTCTGCGAGATATTGAACGCCTTCATTACGGCGTCAAAGAACGTGCGAAGAAGGGTATGCTTGTATTCCGGGTCAGGGATGCTTGAAAGGATTCTTTGGACTTCCGGTTCAATGAGTGCGCCTACCATGAATTCAGCAAGATTTGACGCACGATAATCGATTCCCTCGTGCATAAGATCACCAGGCTTGAATCCTTTATCAGACTGCATCTTATCCGTGAACGCTACAAATGCACGACATAGGTTTCTCCACTCTGGATTAGAACCGTTCTTTGCGTAATCCCTGGCAACTTGAATTTCTTTCTCTGTCCTGGATTTCCCAACAAGCTTCTTTTGTCCTTTTGCTTTCTGCTCGGCTGTCGGCTCCATAGCTCTAGCCAATGCCTCGCGAAGGTCAGCCGGATATTTTGATACCGTAGCAGCATGTAGAATTTCTTCTACAGTAACAGCCTCTACGCTAACCCCTTCGTTCTGAAGGGCGCCGACGTAGATAACCTCGTCGTATCTAAAAGGATGATCTCCATTTGGAAGATCGGTATTGTAATCAGTAACCTTATCAAGCGGCGCCCAATGTCCTCCATCGACATCTCCGCTAGTTACCTTTCGATCTAGCGACTTCTTATCTCCAACCTGTAGGATGATTTTAGCAATAGGAGCAAACACCCCATTCAAATCGATGATTTTCTGTAGAACCTGTCTTGCTGTTTTATTAGGTGCAAACCAGTCCTCACCTTCAAGCATGAAGTCGCCTAGCTTATCGTCGATATCTTCACGATTCTTGCCTTTTTCATCGTAGGAGAATGGCTTTCTTTCGTTACCAGTATCTGGCTGACTAGGTTTTCTTTGGTTTTTTGGTGCGTAATCTGCGCGGTTGTCGCTAGGCGTCTGCTCTTGGACTGGGGCGGCCGGCGTATCCTGGTAATCGTACTGCTCGTCTGGAGCGGTCGGGTCAATGGGGGCGACGCTCGGATCTACCGGAGCGTTTGGCTTGGCCGCCGGCTGACCGGACAGGATGCGTTCAATCTGCTCCTTGTTACTAGCGATACGGTCGTCCAGGTTCTTGGTCTTGCGACCTTCCTTGATGGCTTTCTCGCGCGCCTTCTGGTCGTTGATGACCTTGTTATGCAGTTGGCGGACGTCCTGCTTGAGGTTGCGGTTGAGGGCGTCAAAGCGGCGGTCGTTACGCGGATCGGCGGCAACAGGCGTACCAGACGGCTGGACTGGCGGGGTAGGCGCGCCGGACTTCTCCTTGCCCTTGAGGGCTTCCAGTCCCTGGCGTAGGCCAGAAACGAGCGACGGACGTGCGGGCTTTGCCCCGGGAGCGGGGGTTGCGGGGGCTGGGGTAGCAGGAGCAGGGGCAGGGGCTGGAGCGGGCGTAGCGGCTGCCGTAGGGGCAGGAGCAGGAGTCGGGGCAGGAGCAGGAGTCGCGTCAGCCTGCGGGGCAGGTGCGGCCTGTGGTGCAGGCGCAGGAGCAGGGGCAGGTGCGGCCGGTGCTGGTTGAGCGACTGGTGCAGGTGCTGCCTGGGCAACTGGAGCAGGGGCAGGGTCGCCAAGGAGCTGGGCGATGTTGGCTTTGATCTTCCTAATCTGCTCTTCTTTTTGGTCGGTCTTGTAATTCTTGGCCTTCATCTCCGCCAGCTTCTGCTGTTGCTCCAAGAGGAACTGGTAGGCGCGGCGTAGCTTGGACTTGGTGTCGCGATCCTGGTCATTGAACCGAGGGTCGTTGCGAGGATCGCTACCATCGTACGCGGGAGCGGGCGTAGGTGCGGGCGTGGCTGCCGTAGGCGTAGGCGTTGGTGCGGCTGCCGGAGCAGGCGCAGGTGCTGGGACGGCAGCCGCAGGTGCTGGCGTAGCGGCGGTAGGCGTGACTACAGGAGCAGGTGCGGCAGGTGCGGCTGCCGGTGCAGGGGTTGCAACAGGTGTAGCCGTAGGTGCAGGGGTTGCCTCAAGTTGAGCGGTGATGTCTCTGACTTGGTCGGTAGCAGCTTCAAATCCAGCGTTCTTACCATCAAGCGTAGCCTGCGCCAATCGGGCTGCTTCAAGCTTATCCGCGTTCTCTGGATCGTCTTTGAGGGCTGCATTGGCAGCCTCTACTTCAAACTCGGCCTTTGCTTTTTCTGCTTCATAAGCAGATAGTACTTCATTGGCCGCGTTGAGTTGCTCTTGGAGGGCGATGGTAGGATCGACGGCAGGGTCAACAGCGGGAGCGGCAGCCGGGGCTGCGGCGGCAGCTGCCGGCGCGGGAGGTACAACCTCGCCGGCGATAGGTGCAGTAGGGGCGACCGGCGTAGGTGCTACAGGTGCAACCGGAGCGGCAGCGGGGGGAGGTTGAGCGGCAGCGGGCGGAGGTTGAGCAGCGCCAGCAGTAGGTGCAATTGGAGTAGGTTCATTGACCATTCCAAGGCCGACCGTGTTGAGTCGAGCAGCGTCAGATGCGGCTGACCGACCATTCATACCTCCGGCTACAACATGACCGCCAACGTCTTCAGTACCACCCATCGCTCCGCCAAGTAGCGCAGATAATAGGTAGTCCTGCGATCGACCCATGTCTCCTTTGGCTAGGTTTGCAGCAAGGGTAGTACCAACTTCTTCAAATGCTTCCTTACCTCGTCCAATCAGCGCGCGTGAAAGCCACTTCTTTCCTCCAGGCAAAGCCTCCATTGCTCCGCCAAGACCAGTAACAGCAAGTCCTTCAACATTGGCTTCAAACCGAGCATCCTTCTTTCCTTGGACATATGCCTGGTCAAAGTTCTGCGGATCTTTCTGCGCTGCCTTAACCCATCCATCTACATCGGAAAGAACATCGACTCCGTTTTCTTCACCCCACTTTACGAGTTTCTCAAGGAGATTTGCGTCGTAAGAAGACCTAGCGGTATCAAGACCAGCTCCAGCAAGACCAGCCCACTTTGTAGCAGCCTGTCCGGCTCCGCCTCGTCGAGCTGCAGCAGCCATAACAGCGGCAGCTACAGCACCCCTTGCGGTTCCGGTTAGCGATCCAGCAAAACCTTCCATAAGAACATCAACCGGAGCAGAAAAGAAAGCTTTGGTGGCATTCCATGTACCCTTGGCTTTATCAAATTCAGCCATTCCCTTGGTGGTACCTTGCGTAGACTTTAGAACTTGATTGGTATCATGGATTAGAAACTTTAACTTTTGAATTTCCTCGTCCAACTTAACGCCAACAACGCCAGGCTTAACACGTTGACCAAGTTCAACAGTATCATTTGGAGTAAGAGCGCGAAGATGGGTTCCAAACAACTTATTGAGATCATCTAGTTCAGCGTATTCATCTTGCGTAAAGCTTCCATATCCCATGCCCCACTTTTTGTTAAGTTCCTTTCTCCGCTCTTCAAGTCCTGGTTCACCTTGACTTGAGTAAAGGTTCTTGATGTTAAGTCGTCGTGCCAGTCCCTTATAAAGATCAGACTGGGTAGAACCAAACCAAGAGCGGGCAAACGAATCACCAATTGCATCAAAGAAAGGTTTGATAACAGGATCCTTTGGGCGGGTAGCACCAGTAGTGGTGTTGCCCATTCGGATACCAGGCTGCTGAAGGTTGGCATATCCTGGTGATTCAATGCCTTGTCCAAGTTGACGTCCATCTCCTACCAATTCTTTAATTAACGAAACTCTATTCGGGTCAGTTACAGGGGTAACTGCTTGCGCGTTTGGCTGCTCGCCGGCAAAGGCTGCCGCTACGGTAGGCGCGCCGGTGACAGGCGTCGGCTTCTCGACCTGGACGACAGGCTGGTTGACGACAGGTTGCTCTGCCGGCGCGTCGAAGGCGTCGAAAGGATTTTCCTGCTTCTTGGGTGCAGGCGGGTCGAAAGCGTCGAAGGGGTTGGTTGCCATTTAATGCTACTTCAGCACAGCTGCGGCAGCACCAACACCATACTTCTCATCGAACTTCGTGGCAAGAGAAGGATTCTTCTTCAAGGCATCAATCGCACCTGCCGGAATGGCCGAGATATCAACCGTAGCCGGGGTGATGACAGGGGCCGGCGTAGAGCCAGCAGGTCCAGACCCGGCAGCGACGATGGCCGCCAGGGCTTCCGGAGCCTTAAAGCCTTCAAAGGTAATGGTTCCGTCTTCCTTCTTCTTCAAACCCCAGAATTGGTCCTTCGTGCCTTTGACCATGCTTCCAGTAATATTATGGTCGCTCTCGGACTTCTTCATAGCCGACATAACGTCCAGCTTGTCGCGGAGGATATACTCCATAGCGCGGTCCGTAAGGGACTTCTTCTGGGCAGGGTCTACCTGCTCCCAGGCGTTGGCTGAACCTAGGTTCTCGGCAAAGTCCTTGGCGTAGATTTCCTCGATTCCCTTGCGGACTACCAATTGCTTGGCCTGGTCGTTTAGACTTGTCCGGGCGGCGGTTGCGTCACCGTTAAGTTTATCAATATTGATAAGACCCTTAATGCGAAGGATGTTAGCATTGTTGAGCTTTGTCCGCTCTTCTCCGGTAAGGTTAGTAAGCTTGATCCTGGCCTGGCTTTCAGCGGTAGCGTTATTGGCAGCATTCTCAATCTTCCCGACGTTTGCTTCGGCAAGGTATTCAACGGCAACACCCTTCTGGCGAAGCAGGGCAATCTGGGCGTCGGTAAGGCGTCCCATGTTTGTTTCCCTGGTGCCGAGTAACTTAATCTTGGCTTGAGACTCTGCCGTATCCGTTGTGATTCGGTTCAAATCAACCTTGCCGGCTGGAGTCGTATCGACGATCTTGTAGTTACCATCAGCACCAAGCTGCGTAAGTACGCCTCCAGTAGAAGACGAACCGCCTGCAAGGGCTGCTGCGATAGACGTATTAAGCGATCCATCGGGATTAGTCGTCAATCGACGCATCATGTCACCCTTGTTGTAATCATCCAAGGCATTAGCCTGGCCTAGCAATGGGAGGGCGACATTGGGGTTGCCTGCGACAATGGCTTCGCGACCGCGATTCTCGTTAATGCCCTTGAAGATAGAAGCGACGGAGTTATCACGCGCAGCCCGCATGGCTGCGATTTCTAGTTCGGAATACCCGGCAGCGCGAAGAGCAGATTCTCCAAGTGCCGTATTCTGATCTTCCTGTCCAGCCGCTCGCGCGTTGTTATAACGAGCGGTTGATAGCATAGTAGCACCCTTGGCTTCAGCCTCTGGGTTGAACATCCCAGCCACGTTTTCGGCAGCCTTCGCCCAGTATGGGTCGCCCTGGACAGATACTTTGTTAGACATTAGATTTTAAAGGGTTTGGGAAGACGGAAATTTAATCCGTTGTATCCTTGTGGTAGATTAAATCCAGAAAGGTCGATCATCTGACCAGGGGCTTGTACTGGAGCAGCCGTGATTAGGCTAGGGGTTGCGGCAACCTCCGGCGCGGCATTCCACCATCCAGCACCAGCACCCATACCGACTACGGATCCTGCCGTAGATAGTGCAGTACCTAGGGTCTTCAGACCTTCACCCTGGCGTGAAGCGGCTTCCAGTTCAATAGGAAGTACGTTAGACGAACCGCGCATAAAGTTTCCTACGGTGTTGAGTTGCTGTCCGGCCTTAATGTTGTTGATGGCGTTCTGGAACGTGACGTCATTGAACGACAAAAGGTTAGCCTTTGCTCGACCCTGCTGGGTTGCGTAGCCTAGGTTCTTATTGGCTGCCACGTCGCCCTCGGAAGCCATAACCGCGTTGACAGTCTGGTCGCCGGCTAGGTTTGCACCAGTAGCCTCGATAGGCGCACGAACATCAGCCACGGCAGCATCAGAGGCAGCAGCACGTTGAGCAGCCGCGTCCGCCATGCCTTTGTCTGTGGCGTCCTTGCCGGACTTGTTAAGTGAGTCATCGACAACAGCATTAGCCTGGTCCTGGAATCCCTTCTGTCGGATACTTTCAGCGGTACGCGCACCAGCCATAGCCTTGGCTGCTCGACGAGCGCCTGCGGCTTGAGCGGCAGATCCTGCCGCCGTTAAGGCAAGGGCGAAGATTACTGGGTTGCACATAGATTAGAAACGGCCAGGGCCGCCGACTTCTTCGTATTGACCAGGTTTAATACCAAGTAGTTCGCCGACGGTAGGCTGGCGCTGGATGCGTTCCATTGGAGCATACTCATGGCGCATCATATGCTGCGGAGCAATGCTCTGGATGCTGTCGCTAACAATAGGACCATCAAACTCTTCCTTGGAAATAGGAACCATTGGCATCTCCCTGGCAGGACCAACCTGGCGGATACGCTGTCCAGTACGAGGGTCAAAAAGTTCAGAAATCTGACGAGCGGTCGCTTCAAATTGATTAGCGTATCGAGGATCGTTCTGACGAGGGTCGAACTGCGGTTGGGCTTGCCCCATTTGCGCGCCCAGTTGGCCGGCAGCGACAGCCTGCTGACCTGGAATGATGCCTGCGGCTTGTGCGCCGGCAATGGCCTGTTGAAATTGGGGAGTACACATAAAGTTAGTTTCCGACGACGCGGTTCTTGGTAGACGATCCAAGGCCAATGAATTCCTTGAACGGCTTTAGACCAGGACCGCCGGAGTAGTAACCAGCGTTCTGGGCAGCACCGAGCATTCCAGTAGTGTTGGCAAAGAGGTTAGCCACAGGGTTGAAAGCCTGCTGCTGTTCCATGATACCGGCGGACCGGAGTGCGTTCTGGGCAGCCATCTCTGGGTCGGCAGTCATATTGACCTGCGAGATGAGGGCGTTACGTTGGTCTTCGACTGCCTGGCGAGCCTTGGTGGCTTCCGTGGTAGCACCTTCAGCTAGGGTCTGTCGGGCAAGGGCGTTGTCGCGCATCAGTACACCGCCCTGGCGAGCCTTCTCGCTGGACTGGTCAAGGCCGGTGCGGGCAAGGCTGAATGCCAACTGGTCGCTGACCTGCTTGTACTGGTCATTAACCTGGGGGGTAGCAAAGTTCGTGTAAGCCTGTCCGCGACCCTTGAAGAATCCGTCATCAAACTTATCGAACTTTTGGTTGATGTTTCCAACACCCTGCTTGATGCGGTCCTGGCGCGCCTGCTCGTCCGCTCGCGCTTGAGCAGCTCCGCCGTCGCCGCCTCCTCCTCCGAAACACATGTTATCGGACAGATCCTCCCATGTTCAGCTCTTGCTTCATACTTGAGTAGATTGTGTACTGGGCGGCGGCTTTGTCCAGCAATACAGATAGAACGCCTCTCCGGCCTTGCCGTAGTTGGATACTTCGCACTCCCTGGTCGCTCCGAGCAACTCAAGCCACCTGTGGGCGACGTCATGGGTAGCAAGGCTTCGACACTCAAGGCGATGCCACCCAGATGCGTCCAGAGATGGGAAGAATACCTTCTTGGCGAACCGATGGGTAGATAGAGATATCTCGTCAAACCTGTCGGTTGCAAACATCCAAATCGACCAAACGCCGTTCCATAGAGGTACACCGCCGCATGCCACAACAGGTTCACCGTCGTTGGCATGTAGGATATAGCCAAAGTCCCCAAGGCGCAGGATATTGTTACCAAACGCCCAGGGATCGTCGGTCCATTGGGTGGCGTAAATCTCCGCCTTGTCCTTCGCCCTCATGTTATGGACGACGTGCTGCACCCCCTCCGGATACAGTTCAGTCACTTTCATTGAAGTCGATATGTGCGATTAGGTTAGCCAACCGGGCGTAGCCGGCGGAATTACAGGTCAGACGTACTCCGACGTGCGTCCCCATCCCGGTAGCCTGGATGCGGCCAAGAGTAAAAGTAGGCTGGCTGACCGTGGCGATTAGGTCGCGGGCATTGGGAGACACAGGATCCATACCAATCTCGATAGCCCACTCGCCCTCACAGGTCATATCAATGCCGGACAGGGTCTTCATATGCGCCGGCTTGCCGCCGTCTAGGTAGGGTAGGATGACTTCCACAGGTGAGCTGTCATATAGGCTTCCGCTTACTCCTCCGTAGACGTAGACGTACTGGCCCTCCTTGGCATATACCTTGCCGTCCTTGGTCGTGAATTCCGTGAAGGAATGACCAGGGGAGTAGGTGGACCAGGCTGCGACCTGGCTGCTAGGGAAGTAGGAGTAGACGTAGATCTTGTTACCGATAGCCAGCCAATATCGGCCATCGTTAGGTTCGATGACCGCAGCACAGTTGACCTTCTGGGTTTCAGTCAATCCGGCTACGTCGGCCAGGACTAGGTTATCAATGGGCGTACCGACGTCATTGACGACGGCGGAGTTGGAGCTGTCGCGAGCGCGGATGGATCGTACGCCGGAGTCGGATAGGTAGAAGACGTCGATATCTCCAACGGAGATGACGCTCTTTTGGCCTAGCGCGCCGGTGTTAGAGAGAACCTGGCCTTGTCGGTTATTGGCAGGATCGGTGTCGATGCTCCAGATTTGAACCGTGCGTCGGGAGAACGAAGCCACGTTGCCCTGGTATAGAGCGACAGCAGTAAGCACCTCATTTCCTCCAGAGTTGTTAGACATGTTAATGAATCCAGCGCCTACGCCGGACTGTCCCCACTTGGTTGGCTGGTTCACACCGGAGAAAAACAAGCTAGACGATGCACCTACATGCGCCTTTGTCTTGTAGGTCAAGGCAGCGACAGGCTTTAGATTGGTTACGCGGGTCGCACCCCAATAAATCGGGTTGGCTGCGTCTAGGGTCTTGGTCGCAATGAGCGTTAGACTTTGATCTGCGTAGAACTGGCTAGTGACTGTGTAGCGAACAACCTTCTGCTTTCCGTCTTCAGCCGCAACACCACCACCAAGACCAATAACGCTCCCGATGATTACATTTCCGGAAGTCTGGACGCTAATCGGCCTTCCGTTAGGAGTTGTACCAGTACCGGCCAATGCCGTGATAATGACTCGTCCACCGGAAAGTGTAGCCGTGTATTCTGGCGTAGAAGAGTATGCGTTAATCTGGTCAACTACGGCCTGCATCAAGTTGCTGTGAGATACGCTCCAGTTCTTTTTGACGCCCATGATTTCAACCCCATCAACGGTAACAGACGTGATTCCGTTGGTAGTTCCGCCTGCAAGCGTACCCATCGTGGCGATGAACCTGGATGGGTTGTAAGGGCTTACCGCAATGGTAGCAGGATCAATAAGCTGATAAAGGTCATAAACTCCGGATGGATTAGCATCAAACTCGATTTGCACTAGCGTACCATTAGCCTCTGCACCCTTTTCAGCAGGAGCATAAAGGTACATGGAGTTAGTGTCATTCCCGCTGTTGTAGTCACGAAGATATGAATACGCAGAATACTTATGGTTTAGTCCAGCCGTGGTGTTCTCGTTGATTACCTTTGCGATATTGAACAGCAGACTGCCCCAGTTTGAACCAGTCGTGTATGTTGGAGTATAGGTATTATATTTAAGCCCAACAGTTCCCCCCCAACCTAGTAAGTCTAGGCCATCGGCAGCCGTTAGAGAAGACGCTCCGGCGCGGATGCTTCGGATTCCAGGGCATGATGCTGCGTCAAAATTGCGTCCATCCTTCCATAAGGAAGCCGGCTGGGCATAGCCTCCAGTAACAGCAAACGATCCTGCCGCCTTAACCTCAACCTTTGGTTCGACGTACTCTTGGAGGGTAGTCATAGCCACAACGATGCCACCTTCGGTAGCACTAGGGCTGGACGTGTAAGATGGCGTGAAATTTACGCCTACAGGCGCAGTAACATCAATCCAAGGATTGACAGAACTGATCGTGTTAGAGGTAGTTGCGACCCATCCGGTAGTATTAGGCCCAGACGTTTCTCCATTGATCTGCCAAGTAATGGTAGAAAGGAATCCCTGCATCGGGTGGCTGCTTGCTGGAATCATCCAACTCCTTGTGGTGCCAACATAGAAGTCTGGGATAAATACTCCGTCTAGATATGGGATAATATCTCCATTGTCCCACTTTGCTAATACGAAAGTCTTACCTCCGTACAGGGTGCTGTATACGATATCTACCAAAGAGATGTTATGACCGATTGCGACAAACTCTCCGGATGGATGCTTTAGGAACTTTGCCCATAAATCTCCAGCAACATATAATTCAGTATCAGATGTGTCTGAATTCCATCCATCCGTAAAAGTGTATACCCTATTAGCAGTAGCCTGTAGTCCGTGAAACGGACGATCAAAACGAGCAGAGTTAATAGCCTGGTTTGGGTTTACAGCCTCAAAAGCTTTACGCTTCTCAATCTCACCACCGCGAGAGATATGAGCATTGTTTAACACCTGGAGCGTACCAGGCTTGGCCGTAAGCGGATGGCGCCGCGTGTCGAGGCCGGCTGAAAAGTTCTCGACGACGATATATGACATAAATTAAACCCTGGTGCTAGGGGTGATTCGCGCGCCGTTTAGGAAACTTCCACCTTCATTGGGCATTCCTCCACCGAGAGTGAAGACGTCATTCTTGATGCCGCTTCCCTTTAGCTTGGTGAACAGTTCGTTGGCCGCACTCATCTTTCCTTGAGCGTCTTGGGACTTTGCGCGAGCAAGCAGTTCGGCAGCAGCAAACAGCACGATGAGGTTATCATCAAGCAATGCTACGTCCGAATCATTGACCATCTTCGGAAGCTTCTTGATCGCCTTGAACCGGACAACGCACTCGTTGCTAGAGGGCGTCGGCCAGACTTCAAACTGGTTACCCTCATAGTGGCGCCAATGAGTTGCTGGATCTTGCTTATCTCCATCCTGGTGATCGCTGGAGTTATACTGTTCGATGCCGATGCCGTACACCAGAGGACGCCAGGACGAGGAGTACTTGATACTAGCCTCGTTGATTCGACCGAAGTCTATCTCTGGGTCGAATCCGTAGTAACGCGATCCGTTTACCATTTGCTCGTCCCGCTCGATAAATGCGAACGGCCAGTCGAACTTTTCCCACAGCCAGGATTGGGTGCGATTAAGGATGTGATGCAACGCCGGCAGGGAGTTAACCCCCATCGATACGTTGGTGGATGCACCGATCTCTGCCCGCAGGGCATCGACCAGCGCGGAGAGCTGGGTGCCGCGAGCCATCGGTTACTTCTTCTTGGAGGTTTCTTCCGGCACTTCGACACCAACCTCTGCGAGGGTGGTAGGAAGCTTGGAGGTGACACCGGGGAAGAACTTGGCAATCACGGCTTCCGTGTAACGCTTGTCCAGAGCGGCGCGTTCCGCAGCCTGGTCGGTAGACGAGACGCGGGACTTCTTGATGTTGACGACAGCATCGTGGCCGTGGATGGCTTTGAGGATGGCGATTTCGGGAGCCGAGACTTCCTTGCGAACTGTGTTCTCAAGGGAGCCGGCGAGTCGGATTTCTACGTTGGCGTGTTCCATCCATACATCGTGCCACGGCTTGCCATTGTTGCAAGCAAAAGGGGGTGGCTACTTGCGTAACCACCCCCTGGGGGAGTCTATCGACTACCGATTAGTCGGTGATTTCGTAGACGGCACAGCCGGTGAACTGCTTGCCGGTGAGGCCACCGGTCCAGGTCATGGCGCGGTACAGAACGTACTGGTCGTGCGGGCGGGCAGGATTGTGCTGCTTCTTGTCTTCGCCGTCCATCACCATGAGGTTGATGTTCGACTGGTCGATGAAGTAAGCACGATTCTGGAAGCCCAGGTCGTCGAGGGTCGGGTCGTACACGAAGGTACCGATACCACGCATGGTGATGCCAGCGAGGCCGATGTCCGTGTCGGACTTGGAGAAACCTTCCTGGGTGTAGACACCCTTGGAAGTGATTTCCTTGTCGAGGTATTCCAGGAATCCGGAACCACAGAGGACGAGGGACGGCTTGCCGCCGAAGCGGGTGAGCTGTCGAACTTCCTTGCGGAGGAATTCGCTGACCTTCTGCTGGCCGGAAACCCAGACGACGGCGTTAGCGCCGACAGCCGAGCGGTTGCGCCACTTGGCGTTGGTAGCACGGTCGATACCGCCGACGGTGCCGGTGGTGGGGTCGTCCGTGATCAACGACGTGATGCCAGGGACGACTTTAGCGTCCTGGGTACCGTCGAGCCAGAGCATCTCGTTGAACGAGCGCGCCCAGCCTTCGGTCATGTCCTTGAGCTTTTCGTCGAGCAGGCCGGTGAGGACCGTGAGGTCGCGCTCCGAGTGCTTGGACGTGGAGGCGCCATTGGAGGAATCGACGACGGAAAGACCGTCGTGCTTCAGCTCGGTGAGCGTCAGCGAGATACCAGCATGGATTTCCTTCCAGGGGAAGGACGCGCGCTTCGTGTTGGCCGGGTTGGCGTACGAGACGGTGTCGTTGTGGGTGAAGCCAGCAATCGAGGTCGTGTAGTCAAACGTGACCGGGATGCTGATGTTACCCTTACCGCCGGGGAAAGTCTTCTGCTTGCCGGTGAGGGCTTTGAGCAGGGGCTTTTCCTGGATGTTTTGGGCGAAGGCCGGACCCTTGACGTAGTAGTCGAGGGCCGACGCGGTGATGTTAGCGAGTTCAGCGTTAGTGAATGCCATAGGTTTTGTGCGTTAGCGGGTTTGCATTGCACCCATACGAACCGCCTCTAGGAGGCTGCGCGGCTGGGCCGTTGCGTGGGCGGACGACGTGGAGCTTGATACATTGGTGACAGGCCGACGCTGGGGTGCGAATCGGGAAAGCCGCTCCTTGATAGTGGAGTGGGCGCGCTCAACGAGCGCAAGAGCCTCCTCCGGAGTACTCGGCTTTTCCGCCTGCAACATCAGTTTGACCTGGTCGATGACCATCTCCTGTTTGGCGGACCAATCGGGATCCTTGACCCTCATCTGCTGTTCCCAGTTAACCACCGCAGAATGGATGTTGCCGCGAGACTGTTGGTCGCGCTGCTGCATCGCATTTACCTGTTGCTGCTGATAAAGACCCTGCTGTGCTTTGAGCATAGCAAGTTCCTTGGCGCTTTCCTCATCGACGTAGCCCTCTTCAACCTTTTTCTGGATATCGGGGGGTAACGTCGCACCGACGAAAGCATCGAGCCGCGACTTGTATTCGCTGATCCTCTTGTGGGCTTCGACCGGATTGGTCTTCATTAGGGCCATGATATGGAACCCCTCTGCGACTTCTTCGGTTGATAGCCCATTCGACGACATGAAGGTAGTGACCTTTCGGAATTCATCCGATTCGGCGCGGTATGCATCACGCTCCGTGATCATCTCCTTCCAGCGAGGGTGGTTATGGAACGGCAGTTTCTTGTCTGCTTCCGGCGTGGACTTCTCCTTCGCTGTGTCGTCCAGACTAGGCGTAGGGTTTCCAGTACCTTCAGCGGATTTGCCGTTGGTTTCCGAGTTAGACGAATCCTCGTCAGCCGATCCTTGCGCCGCGCGTTTTACGGCGTCGAGCAGGGATTTAGGCTTCTTATTAGCGTCTTGGTCGCCCGACTCCGACGAGGAAGCCTGGCTGTTTTCTTTAGCGTCGCTCGACTCCGGTGCAGTTTCCTGTTCCGGAGTAGAAATGGGTTCTTGCACAGGAACATTGTCCTGCGTTTCGATGGCGTCGGTTGGCTCGTTTGGGTCGGGCATGAGATTACTATAGGGTATGATTTATCGGAAATCAACCATTCGGATACTGAACGCCGTTGGCACGGATATCGCTAGGCGAAGCGGGAGCGGTCGGACCGTCTGCACCGGGTGCGCCAGGAGCAGGTCCGACGTTAGTTGCGCCGGCGCCACCTTGGAGGTTCGGGTCGGCAGCAGGGTCGCCGGCTGGTGCGAGTTGCTTCTGGGCGTTCATGGCGACGATGGAAGGTAGGGCTGCACGGATAGCGTCCGTGATGTCCATGCCATCGTCCATACGCTTGAGTGCTTCCTTCGCCATGAATTCGGGATTCATGCCAGGGATCTGCAACAGGATGGGGGCGATGCGTTCAAAGTTCTGCATCTGGATCGCCTTGTTTGGGCGACCATTGGATCCGGCTTCGACTTCCAGCATCAGCTCGGATGCAATCTCATTGATGGCAAGCTGCGGCCAAACGGCGCCAGGTCCGGCAATCTTCATCACCGTTTGCTGGTCCATCTGCTCAAGCAGCACCTGTCCGGTGGTACGCGCCATCTCGCCCAGGAAGTCCTCAAGGTCGTCCACATTGGACGACAGGCTGGACATACGGCTGCCCTCGGCGACGGATACTTCCGTGGCTGTGGATGCTGACGTACCGCCTAGGTTAGCTTCCTGGCTGCCAACCACCCGCATCATGTCATCCAGTAGCATGGACGTGTCGTACAGGCTAGGGTCGATGGGGTTGTGTTGGACCGGCTGGAGGATGGAGTTGACGGCCTGTCCGGGCGACAGGTTCTGAAGTTTGATGACAGCGTTGGCCGGGTGGGACTGGAGGTTGGTGATGTCCTTCTCGGACAATGCACCTTCGTAGGTCGCGTAAAGTGGGCGGTTAGCGAACCGATGCTCACGCAAAGCCTGTCGCGCGCGGTTGTATTCACGCTGGACCGGCATCAACAGGCGGACGTCGGATGGAGGGATGACATCCTTTTCGGATTCAACCTCATTGAAGATCAGAGGGAAGAAAGGCCAGAATCGTTCCAGTTCAAGGTGGGGAGGTTCTGGTTCCTTGAGGAAGTCGTGGTATCCGTCGCACACGACATACAGCATGCCGTCTTTCTTGGAGTAGATTTCCCACACCACGGCCTTGTGGCATTCTTCTTCGCCTTCGTTCTTATCTTCATAGGCCGTGTATTCCTTACCAAGGTCAATCTTGTAGATTTCCTTCACGTCCTCGACATCGAGGATAAACTCCTGGGCAATCCAGTCGGCGCCGACGAAACCGGACATCTGCCGGCACTTCGGATCCACGATGACCGTGTGGGACATCGGGAAGTCAAAGACAACGCCTTCCTTGATGATGACGTCCTGCTTTTCTTGGATGCTCTTGAGGAGCAATCGGAGCTGCTCCATCTTGGCATGGTCTTCGGAGAACTTCTCGTCGATGCGGTCAGCGGTAAGACGCTCAAGGGTAGACAACTGCTCGGTGATGTCGGTGATACGCTCCACATCTTCCGGTCGCTTCTCCATGACCCGGTGGTAGCCAATCTTGACGTATCCAATTCCGTTCACGCATGTGCGTCGGACGAGCTGTTTCATTTGCCCCTTGAAGTTGGGCTGCTGTTCCTGGAGCTGGTGGTGAGCGACAATCTCCATCGTCTTCGCTACTCGGTCAAGCATACGGCGACGCTCGAAACCCTGCTGCGCGTCCTGGATCGTCTGCATCATCGTGGGATCCATAGGCTGACCAGTAGCCATAGAATTCTGCATGGACGTCTGGACGGCCTGGAATGAAGACATGTCACCTTCCCAAGTGGCAAAGTCTAAAGTCTCGCGTCGCTTGGCGACGAACTTGGGATTCTTGGCGTACAGGGCGGAGACTCGCTGGCCGACGTGACGCTGGACGATGTTAGCGACGTATCGGTCATCGTTGTCGTTGGAAGACCATTGCTTGCCCATGTAGAAGTCCGTGTCTTCCTTCATTCGGTCGAATGACTTCTTCCAATGCTTCTTGGCGTTCTCGACCTTCTTGATGAGGGACTTGACGAGTGAGGCGCGAGAAGGGCCAGGCGCAACGGTGTCGCGCTTGATGCCGGTCTGCATCGGTTCTTCCGGCTGCATCGGATCTACAGGCATCGCCTCGCTCTCGTATTCGTTTTCCATTTGATGTATTTATGTTCAGAAGCCGCCCATCTGCAAGAGATTGCGTCGCGCCTCGTCCCACTTGCCGGATAGCTTGACCCAGGCTAGGGTGCCGCTCTTGGGGATATCTGATGGCTTTTCGTAGGTTCTGGCTGCACTTACCATGCTACTTAACAGCAGGCCGACCAGACCCATAGCGTCCACGAAGTCATCGTGTCTGGCGGATGGGAACTTGAGCATCTCGGTTTCCGCTTCTGCCCACCAGGGGGCGAACTTGGGGAAGAATACCTTGCCCATTGCCATGCGTCCACGGATCGCCTGTGCGCGGGTTTGCTTGTCCTTCACAGGGGTAATCTCCTCCACGACCGTCCAGATGCCACGCTCCTGCTGGACTTTCCGTAGGAACGGACCGATGGACTGGGAGATATGCCCACGTTCCGCTCCCCACTTGGCAGGCTTGTGCCGGGACATCAAGTCGATCATGCCGTCGATGACCTGGTCCGTAGACGCTCGACGCCACCACACGTCCGGCAGAATCCACACGTTGTCTTCCTCGTCTAGGCCGAAAGGCATCAGCACGGTCTTGTCAGCCGTCTGTGCGGTAGACACGGCATGGTCGGATACGCAGTAGTATCGGAGGTTCTTGGGCAGTTCGTGAGGGTAGGGCTTTAACCAGTCCCTGCGGAAGAAGTCGCCGTCGTCGGGTGTAGGCTTGCCTTGGTACAAGGCCGAGAAGCCTTTGGCGTTCAGCCGGCGAATCTCGTTAAGGAAGTCCAATCCGTAGCGTTCCGGCCATAGGGCTTGACCCACAGGGCGATCCATAGGGTCGTTCTCCACGGCGATCGCCGGCAACGCCAGGATACGCCAAGCCTGTGCGTTCTCGTCGTTGTAGCAGGGATTCTTTGGGTCTGTGAGGCGACCCACTAGGTCATCCTCATGCCACCGGGTCATAATGATTACCACCCTGGCGCCGGCCATCAGTCGGGTCATAGCCACTTGAGTGAACCACTCCCACAGCTTGTCACGCTCACGCTTGGAGTCTGCTTCCTCGCGGTCCTTGATAGGGTCATCGATGACCAGTAGGTCAGCACCACGGCCAGTAAGGCCGCCACCCACTCCAACAAAGTTGGCTAGTCCGCCTTCCTCGGTCTGGAGCTTGTCTGATGACTGGCTGCCGGTACGCAGCTTACAGCCAGGGAAGACCTGGCGGTAGGAAGGTGAACGCATAATCTCACGCACGGATCGTCCGAAGTCCTGCGCCACGTCTGCGTTGTAGGTAGCGAAGATGACCTGTCGGTATGGGTCTTTGCCCAAGAACCACGCAGGGAAACGCCGCGACGCCAGTTCTGACTTACCATGTCGAGGCGGCATGGAGATAATCAGACGCTGGTACAGACCCTTCTCAACCTGCTCCAGGGCAGCACATATAGTTTCGTGGTGCTTGACCGGCTGGTACCGGGACTTGTCCACGTTGTCTGGGTCTTCCGGGTCTGGCATGGTCATGCCGGTGAAAGAGATGAGCGACTCCCTCGCCATCTTGACGCGGAGCAGCCGCTGGGCGGCAGACAACTGCGCCTCTACTTCGGCAATCTCGGCCTGCCTTCGCTTCTCGTCCGTCGTCGGTTTTTTAGCCATTACGCCTTGGGAGCGACAGGCCGAGCGGGAGGATAAAACTCCGTGTAGCCGGCAGGGATGGCTGCAAGCAGCTCTTCCTTGGTGGGCTTGTTGATGAGGGTCAGCGCAGTCTTGGCTTCAGCGACATACTTGTATTCGCCAATGATCAAGGCAGTCTTTTTTTCATCATTGATTAGAGCGTTCCAGCCGACAGGCAGAACGATGTCCTTGAGGACGATTGGGGTGGGTGGGTTTGCCATAGGGAAATTAGATAGAACTTTTTGAAACGTAGTAGCCAGAACCTCCGTCAGAGTAAATGGCGTAATACCAATACTGGCCGAGTGCAGAATCGTAATAGGTTCCGTCTGCAAAGAAGTCTCCGTAAGACGAGTATACGCTTCCAATTGTGTTGTTGGAATTGCCGTATCCGTCAGCAATGTAGGCGTTCCAACTATAGGAATATTGATAAGTTCCAGACGCCACATTATTTGCGTCAGAATCTTCTACATACCAAGTGCCACTTCCGTTGTCGGAAGTGTCGTAACTGTGATACCAACCGGCAGGGTAGTAGCATCCGTATCCGTTGGTGCCTAGATACACGTCATAGGATCCACAGGATCCGTCCGTGTATTGCTCTCCGTATTGCCAAGCGGCATCAAAGTAAGTTCCGCGAGCATCTGTTCCGTTGGTGCTAATACAGACCTGGCCTATATACTGACCGCTACCAGGGCATCCTCCTCCGGCTTCATAGTAACCACCAGATCCGTTCCAGTAGTAGTCAGAGCCGTTGTAATTGGTGATGAATGTGCCGTAGGAATACAGGCCGTCGTAGAAGAAGTATTCACCGCAGTTTCCATCGGCCAACCATCGATTGTCGTTTCCGTCAAAATAGGTATTTCCGCTACCAGTAGGAACTTCTACATAGCTGTCCTCGGCATCTCGCACAAAGCTTCCATGTTCCGGGCATGGGTTGCAAGTGTCGCTGGTGTAGTATCCGTTGTTTCCATCATAATACACCTGGCAACAGCCTCCGTCGTAGATTAAAGCGCCATTGGCTGGAGGGTTGTAATAATAACTATCACCCCCTATTTCAAAACCGCCAGTTCCGTTAGAATATGAATATGAAGAATAATATCCGACAGGTCCAAAGTTTCCAGATGAACCACAGGAGTTCCAATTTGTATAATACTCTCCACTATTGCTATTGGTGTAAAATCCGTAAGGTAAATAACAGTAGTTTGCACCATTTGACGCACCTGTTCCAAAACCACTCCAATAAGATCCGCCGGCCCCATCGTGATACTGCTCCCACAGGGTAAAGCCTCCGGTAAACGCTGTCCCATTTGCATCGTAGTATGTTTGGCTTGCCACACCAGGGTCGGATTCAGACGCGCATACAGCCGTGATAAACGTCCCGGCTGGAGGATACGACGGAGCAGATCCTTGGAACGATACGCCTGGGAAAGCGATGATCATTAGGCCAGGTTACCAGACAGCGACCATTGAGTGGCGTTAAGCTTGATGGCTACGGCAGTTCCGTAGTTCTTGGTGATAGTGTAAAGGCTATCAGCAGAGAAGATTTGCGCGCCGTTCTGCGGGTAGAAATAGATGTTAGAGCCGGACATATTCACGAAGACGATCTGCGCGCCAGTCGGGAAAGGATTATGATCATCGTCATCAAGGTAGAACGCCGAGGACTGGCTTGGCGTGATGATGGTATTGGCATTTCCAGCCGTGATGACATAACTACCGTAGTAATCGACTACGCTGGTGTTGAGCTGGCTGTTGTTGGTAGCGGCGGCAGTTGCCTGGGTCGAACTGTCCGGGAAGGTGATGCCGGTGGCGCGAACCTGGGTCATACCGGTGACGTCCTGCACCGTGATAACGTCATGCTCGATCCACGCGGAGTGAGGCGTCCCACCCATATCTTCAAAGCCGATATACTCGTTGGTGAAGTAGGCCGTCTGGTTTGGCGTGTCGATGTGCTGGATCGTGACGGAGTCGTGAGCAATAGACACGCCCAGTTCGTTGGTAGACTCAAAGACCTTCAACAGATCCGGCGCAACATTGACATAGTAAGGAATCTCACCGCTGACATTGATTCCGGTGTGACCGACTTCCGTGCCGCTGCTGTTGGAGCTGTTCCAAGCGCGTAGGGTAGTTCCGGCCAGGGAGTCGAGGTAAAGCGGGCGGGGGGTGGAGCTGCCTTGTTCGGTGGTCGTCAGCCAACCAGCCTGCCAGTTAAACTCGTAACCGATGGAGCAGACCAGGCTGATGCCGTAGTTGCCACCGCGAGACGTGTCGAACTGACCCTTGCCGATGAACTGGCCGGACGTTCCGTCGAAGGTAATGTTGCCAACCATCGTACCACCAGACAGCGGTAGGTAAGAACCACTACCAACAACTTCCCACGCTCCGTCCTTGCGGCCATAGGAATATCCGTCGATTGGAGCGTCGGCGATGTATCCTTGGCTAGTGACAAAGGTTTCCGTGGCTAGACCAGTAGGATCAAAAGGCGTAGTAAGGTAACCTTGTGACGTGACAAAAGTTTCCGTGGCGTAGCCGGCAGGAACAGACGTGAGAAAGCCACGTCCATTCACCCAGGTCTGGGTGGCATATCCAGTCAGCGCAGAACTAGTGATGTATCCGGCAGGATTGTTGACCGAATACTTCCCATCCAACGCGGACTGAAGTCCGGTGACGTTGCTGATTGCGTGGGTGTGGTGATAACTGGCGTAATTAGCCGCCTGGATCGTAGCAACGGCAGCTTCTGCCGTGTTGGCGTGGACTAGGGCTGAATTCTTCGCCTGTAGGGCGGTAATCGAGTAGCCTTGCGCCAACATCGCAAAGTTATTTGACTGACTATTGGCGATAGCAGCAGAATCTGCGGCAGTTTCTGCGTCATCTCGCGCAGCAATCGCATCAATCGCATTTTGGGAGGTAAGAACAGCCTCCAGTTCGGCTACCTTGGCGTCACCAGCGTCGTTAACTAGGGCAATCTGGGCTGCGCCGGCAGCCTCAACGGCTTGTACAGGAGCGTCCGTGAGCAACGGTTCAACCTCCTCGGCAATAACAGCCAGATTCAGAGCAGTTGTGCGGATCTTGCCGTCATCTGCCTGGACTTCACCCAGCCGGGAGATGGTGGCGTTGATTGCCGTGCGGGCATTGTTCAACTCCTGGTCGATTTTCTGACCTTGGTGGGGAGTGGTAGGGTTGCTTTGGCTAAAATCCGTGAAGGACCAGGTGCGGTCGAAAGGAGCAGGAGGCTGACTCATGTGCGGATAGTGTACCAGTCTGGCTGTAGATGCAAGAGATGGCGATGTAGGAGAAAGTTTTTTGCCTACACGGATTTTTCCGAGCGGGGGAGGATAGGAATTTTCGCGGGCGAGCGTGGGCGTGGGCGGGGGTGCGCCTGGGACGCGGGTGTGTGCGTACGCACAGCTGCGTGTGTACGCCCAGGCTACGCACGCGGTTAGATCACGCGCCAGGTGACGCGTGACGCACGTTCCATCCTGCGGCGAAGGGTCGGACCGGTCCACCTCACCACGGCCTTGCCACGCCGTCCGACCCACCCGACCGACCGCAACCTTGCACCGCCACGCCATCGGGTCGCCACGCCTCGCCGAGGTGGGTAGGTTGGCTACCTGGTCGAGGCTTGTCGTCGTGTGCGTGACACTTGGGAGCGAGGCGGGGAAGGGGTGGGCAGAAAGGTCGTTGAAAAAATGTGGTTGACGCAACGCACACCCTCCACATTGTCGGAGATGTCGCAAGACAACCAACCAACAAACAACCAACGCCCACCGCTATGAAAACCACCACCGCCCTCCGCTTCACTTTGCAAACCACGCAATCCGGTTTGTTCTACACGCCGCGCAACGACGCCGCGAAAAGCGTCATCCCGAAAGGTCGCAAATGCCTTCGCTCGTTTGAGATGGCGAAGCTAATCGAGGAGGGTGCGAAGGTTGAGCTTAACCTCAACCCTTACCTTGCCGTTGAATATTGGGTCGCCGTCAATCCGGTTGCCAACGCCTAACCCTTTCCCACCCACACCACACCCAACCCACACCACCGCTATGAAACTCACCCCCGACCAGCTCAAAGCCCTCGCCGAGGAGGCTATGCATCTCGCCTTCGTCCACCTCGCCGACGGCCTCGACCCCGACGCCGCGCACGACCTCGGCGGCTTCTTCGGCTACCAAACCGAAGCCCTCGCCGACAGGGTCCAGGCCGACCTCCTCAACGCCGCCCAGCTCGCCAACGACCACGTCAACGGCTAACCCTTCCCACACCCAACCCACACCCAACCAACCCACGCCAATGCCTACCACCGCCCAGCGCACCGCCGCCCTCGTCCGCTACATCAACAACCACGACAAAGCCCAGGGCCGCCCCCGCGGCTGGTCCAATCGCACCGCCGCACCGGACGACCTCAATGTGCGGGTGTCGCCCCACCACCTCGGCGGTCGTGTCTTGCTCGCCGACATTGACAACCACACGCCTTGCTCGCCCTTCGCCGTCGTGACCGAAGACGAGGCGGCGACCGCCAAGGAATTCACCCTTGAGGCGGACCTTACGGATGACGATTGCGTCACGCACCGCGGCACCACCTTCGTCGTCGTTTACCTCGGCTAACCTTTCACCCAACCCAACCCACAACCGCCCACACCTATGCCCACCACCACCCTCCTTCGCATCGCCGTCCGCTTCGCCAGGGCGAGCGGCAAGCCTTGCACCGGTCGAGACGCCAAGCGCATCGACGAGGCTTTGCTCAACGGCTCGGCCGAGCTTGTTCACGGCTGCGACTACGCCGTGAACCACACGACCCACTTTGAACCTCAAGCCCTCACCGGTGAGGTAGAGGTCGTCTTTGAGGTCGAGGTCGCCAACTACCCCCGCGGCCGCCTCACCACCGCCGACCTCCTCGCCGACGAGGTAGCCGACCAGGTCGGTTGCTTCACCCCCGAAGCCTATGAGGTCCAGTCCACCACGACGACCCTCGCCTGATCTTCCCAACCCACACCCAACCCACACCACACCACAACGATGAAAGACACCACCACCACCGCCCTCCTCGCCGCTCTCTCCGCCCTTCGGGACGAAGCGAGCAAGCGGGTGGAAGCCGCCCAGGCAAGCCTCACCGCCGCGCAAGCCCTCCCCAAGGGCAAGCGAGGTAAGCGTGACGCCGTCACCCAAGCCGACGCCAACCGGACCGCCGCCTGGGGTTTGCTCAACGAGATTAAAGCGAAGATTAGGGAGGCGATGAAGGGCGACGCAAGGGCCGCCGTAGAGGCCGCCCTCGCCACGCTCGACCACCGCGACGCCGACCCGATCTTACGCCAAGCCCTCGCCGCTCGGCACGACAAGCGACGCCAGGCCGCTATCCACCCCGACGACACGGCGCACGGCGTACACGTCCGCGTGTCGCTTGACCGGTTCGGCTTGCCCAACTATATCGAGCTTTCAATGCTCGCCACGCCCGACGAACATCGCAAGACGGTCGAGATGTGGCTGGCCAGGGCGACGACCGACGAGCAAAAGGCCGCGGCCCAGGTTTACCTCGACAACCCCGAAGCGCACCCGCTCGACCACTTCGGATCGTCGGTCACTATCTCGCTCGGCCACGGCGACACCCGCAACACCTACGGCGTGAACGGCTCGACCTTCTCCACCCACAACGACGACGAGGCGGCCAGGCTGCGGACCCTTCACGATGTGGCGTGGCACCTGCGGTCCGCCCTCAACGACGCCGACCTCCCGAAGCAAGAGGAGCTTGAGAAGATCCTCGACGGCGAAGTGTAAACCCACCGGTCGGGGTGGCGTCGCAAGGCGTCACCCTGCCCACCCTCTTTCCACACTTGACACCCTCCACCTTGTAGGACATCAACCCTCTACCAACCCAACGCCATGACCACCGCAACCCTCACCCTCGCCTCGACCTTCCTTCACGTCACGCCGACCTCGGCAAACGTCAAGACCGGTCCGATCCTCGTCACCACCACCTCGGCCCTCACCTGCCCCGACGCCTGCCCTTTCAAGCGCACCCGCAACGGCGTGAAGGGTTGCTATGCCGACGGCGGCCCGCTCGCTATGCATTGGCAAGCCGTCACCCTTGGCAAGCGAGGCGAGCCGTGGGCCGACGCCCTCCTCACCCTGGCCGACGAGCTACGCCGCAAGGGTAAGGGAGCGACCTGGCGACACAACCAGGCGGGCGACCTGCCCGGCCAAGGCGACGAGATTGACGCCGCTGCGGTGGCCGCCCTCGTCAAGGTCAACGCCGCCGCCTCGGCGCACGGCTTCACCTACACACACAAGCCGCTCGTCGGATCTACTCAAGCCGACGCAAACCTCGTCGCCGTCCAGGCTGCCAACGCTGGCGGCTTCACGGTCAACGCCTCGGCCAACAACCTCGCCCAGGCTGACACCCTCGCCGCCCTGGGTGGTGTGCCGGTGGTGGTGGTGGTACCTCACGACGCACCCGACACCCTCGCCACGCCGAGCGGTCGCAAGGTGGTGGTCTGCCCTGCCCAACGACGTGACGACGTGACGTGTGCAAGCTGTCGCCTTTGCTCTCGGTCCGACCGCTCGGTGATCGTCGCCTTTCGCGCACACGGTGCCAGCTATCGCCGAGCCGAAGCCGCGGCAAAGGCCGCTTAACTTTACCCCTTGACACCCTCCACCTTGTCGGTCACACCTTCACCCACACCCACCGCCTACCATATGAAAACACCCGCCAACATTGCCGCCGCCTCACGCCTCGCCCGCCGCAGGGAGGAGCGCCTCCGAAAGGAAGCCGAGGTAGCCACCCGCCACGCCTCGCGCCTCGCCCGCAACCAAGCGGTCCGAGATTATCGCAAGGCGAAAGCCGACGGCACCCTGCCACCGGTCACACCTCCTTCCGACATGCCCGACGTCGGCGGGTACGATCTCAACGGCAACCTCCTTTGACCCTATGCCCTGCCCATCGCATCGCCCCTTCCCACCCATGCACCTACCCAACCCCCGCCGCTCCCTCTTCGCCTATGCCCTCGCCCTTGTCGGGCGTTGGTTGCCCGCTCGCGTCCTGCTCGCCCTCAACCGCAAGCGCTAACCCCTCACCCACACCCAACCCATACCCAACCCACACCCATGATCGAAGTCACCATCACATGCAACACCGGCAAGACCTGGACGACCAGGTTCAACGGTGATCACCAGTCCGCTGTCCGTTCCTTCCTCGGCCAGGTCTTTACCGACGAGGATGACACGACCGGCAGCGAGACGAAGCACCGCGTCGTCAGCGTCATCACTAACCCGGTCACCGTCGACCAGCCGGCTGTCACCGTCGAGCTGCTACTCTCGCGGGCGGAGTTTATCCTGGCCACGTTCCGCGCCGACTATCAGCGGGGCGAGACGGAGGACATGCGAGAGAAGTATCTCGACGAGATCCGCGACGAGATCGACAAGGCTGCCGCCGTCGTCTCCTTCCTCAAGGCTAACATCTAACCCACCCACGCACATGACCCAACCAACCGACAACGCCCAGGTCCGCAAGGATCTAGAGGATCACCTCCGTCTCTGCCAGCGCCGCGTCCTCGACGCGGACCGGTACGGCACGATCACCCAACGCGAGGAAGCCGAGGGCTGCCGCCTCGACGCAATGGCGACCCTTGTCGCCTTCAACATCCGGACCATCCGCATGGTCCCGGTCACCCACATCCGCGCCTAACATGAGCAAGCCCAAGCTGGCCGGCTTGTCCTTCGACGGATGGGTGAGCAAGTACACGCCTATGATCAACCACCTCTCACCCGGTGCTGCCTTCGACGGCTTGATGTTTGAGACGCATGGCAATGAGCTTGCCCTGGTCCTCTCCTACGCCAACGGCGCGATGGGCAGATCCTACCGCCGCAAGGTGTGGACGCTGGTCGAGGATGACGAAGGCCAGGCCGTGATCGTCGAGGGGTATCACTTGGTCAACCGCCTCGGTTACTTCCTCACGGTCAAGGCTGCCGCGGCTGGCGTCCAGTATAACGTCACCCTGGACTGACCGGTCGGACCTGTCGGTAACCTGCCCCGCCTTAACTGGCGGGGCTTTTGTTTTACTGTATCCAGTCGGGGAAGCGGGCGGCTGGTGGTGGGGATAAGGATCGGTCGTCGTCGTGCAGCGTCATGACCAGTCCACCCTTGGCTGCCCATGTCTTCGTCACCACTAGGGTCGAGACGGTGGCGTCATCCTTCAGTAGGCCGGCGGCCATCACCGCGTCGAGGGCGAGCTTGGCCAGGTTGTCGGCGTCGGGTCGGAAGGTGTGGGGCAGGCCATGCCGGTCGGCTTTAGGGGTAGCCAGGTCGAAGCGTAGGACGGCGGCGATGGCTGCCCCTTGGATCTGGCCGTGCGCTTCGACGGCGAGCTTGGCGGTGGACTGGATAAGATCCTTCCACCTTTTCGCGTTGGCGTCGGCGGTCGAGATGACCCTGCCCCGGATGAACCTGGGCCTGGGTTGTGGGCGGGGGTTGCCTTCGACGTTAAGCAGCACGATGTCCATGCGTAAGCCTACCCCTTGCGCTGTCCTGGGTCAACCCTTCCCCTCGACTATAGGGACAGCGAGGCGACGCCCTTCCCCAAAGGGATAGGGCCAAAGCCCGAGGATGGCCTATTAGTCTTAATACAAGGGGTATCCTCGCTTCCTCGCCAGTCCATAAGTGACTGGTGTTTCGTTACTTATGGACGAGGAAGGGGGGTGCGCGTTTTCTCAAAACCCTTGAGGAAGGGGGTGGTAAATCTGCTTAACCCCATATCAAACAACAACTTAACCTAGTATCCTCGACGCCTTGAGGAAGCGGGGAAAGGGGGGTGGTAAAACCCCTTCCCCATCCTCGCCTTTCTCCCACTAACTGGAGGACATTCTGATCGTGCGCTTCGCGCACTAGCTTTGCTCCTGGTTCTGCCGGTGGGAGGTACAGGGCAGAGATGAATCATTCCCAGTCCGAGAAGTCTATGTCCCTGGCTGCCTCTTCGACCGCGTCGACCAGCTCCGAATTATCGCAAATCTCCACCTCCTCGCCGGCGGAATTAGTGCATGAAATGATGTTCGTCTCCTCCCAATCAATCTCCCAATGGCCGCACTCCTCGGTCTGCCTACGGCCACCCCAATCATGATCAAAGGAGTCGTCTACCCATTGCACCTCAATCTCCAGGACGACGTCGTACGTCTCGCCCTTGTGGCGCACAACCATCTCTCGCTCGCTCATGGGATTGCCTTCCCTTCTGCGATTGCCTTGTTTCGGTCACGCCGGAACAACTCCGCCCACCTCTCACGGTGCAGCTTAACCTTGTGTTCAATCACTTCCTTCTCCCAGGGCGTGAGCAGCTTCAGCCCAGGCTTCGCCTTTGCTTCCTTCGGTGTCTTTGCGGCCTTCATCGGTCGTCCTCCTGATCGCGTATGCCGAAGGTGTCGTTGCGCACCAGCTTGAATTGGTCCGTCGTCATATGCCGGATGACGCCGTCATGGTCCAGTACGACCGCAAAGACGTCGTTTGAAAATGAACCGCCGTCGCGGACGTAGATCAGCATGCCATACCCAAGCGGCGTCTCGACCAGGATGGGGTTGCGGAATTCGTGAATCATGGCACAATCCTGGCGTCTGGTGTGATAGCGTTGCCGGTCATAATGGCGTCATTCAGCCTGGATATCTCGCCGGCGAATGAAGCCGCGCGATGGATCTCCTCGTCCAGCTTTCGGTCCAGGTAGTCGCAGTTATTCTTCAGCCGCTCCACCTCGGCCTTGAGGTAGGTGTTTTCCATTTGCAGGTCGCCCACTTCCTTCTCCAGATCACCGACGGTGTCGGTGAAGCCGGCGTCGGCAGCGAGCGTGGCGTCGTAGATGACCTTGAGTACGTCCTTATGCAGGGCGGACTGGAAGGCGTTGCGTTGGTCGGTCACCCGGCCAAGCTCTATGCGGAGCGTGACGGTCGGGTCGTGGGGTTGTTCGTTACTCATTGTTGGGTGGGAGAATGATAGCGTCTTCGACGCTCTTTAGCTCGTTGGCTACCTGCTTCATGGATTCAAGCTGCTTGCGTCCCTTATCGACCAGGTCAACCAGCTCGGATACGGACATCTCATGTTGATCCTTCTTGCCTCGGTTGCCGAGGTGGATGGCAGCGGCGATGGCCGACAGCCCATGCCCGCTTGCCTCCAGCGTCCATCGCGCCGCCTGGAAGCGGACCTGTGGTGGCGCGGACGGATCGGTGAGCAGGGATTGCATCACCTGCCACGCCTGCGTCGCGCCACCGGTCTTGATGTCCATATCTCGCTTCAGCTCGATTGCCTCGCGGACCTTGTGGGAGGCCAACTGGGAGTTTCCATCGGCGTAGCCGGCGGTCTTACCGGCCTGCACGGCATTGCCGCCATTGGCGACGTATGCGGCGACGAAGGCTTCCTGCTGTTGGTTCAACACGGGATCTGCGTCGTGGCGGATGACCAAGCCGCCTTTCCATTGGTCCTTATCGTTTTGCTTTGGCATCTTGTTTGGTCTGTTTCCAGTTAAAGCCGTTCTCAATGCACCAGCGGTGAACATTGACGTGAGGGACGCCAAGCTTGAAGGCTACGTCGCCCTGGGTCTTGCCTTCAGCGGCAGCCCGGACAATCACATCCTCCCACTTGGATTTGTCGTACCTGCGACACTTGCGGGCGCGTACCTTCTTGAATCCAATCCCAAGGATCTCCGCCCAGCTTTTGATGGTCGTGATGGAGAAGCCTAGCTTCCTGGCTACGACCGGCATGCAATGTCCAGCCTCGGCCAGGCGACGAAGGTCCGCCCTGTATTCGCATATCCTGGCGGCGCGTGATGCGAACATCAGCCTTCCCCGAAAGGACACGGCTCCGCGGTTTTGAAAGCGCAGGATTGGGGACTGGATGATCTCGCTCATTGGGCTGCATTAAGGGTGGCTGCCTTACGCATCTTACGCTCCGGCACGAAGTCGATGCGGTAGCCGTAGCGGGAGAAGCCGGTCATGCCTAGGTTATAGGCAAGCCAAGTCTCACCTAGGTTGGGCATCCTGCCGAGCTTGATGATCAACCTGGCTCGCAGGTAGGACAGCCAGGAGGTGGCGTACTGGCGGGCGATGAGAGGGTCGGACGCCTTGGAGTAAGGGTAGGTGGGCAGGCCGGCTTTGCGTCGCGCCTCGGAGCAATCGGACCAAGCGGAGCGATGAAACTGGAATGGTCCTTTCGCTAGACCGAAGTCCCCTGGCGGGGTGGCTGCTCCTCGGCCAGAGGATTCAATATGTTCGACGGCATCGACCCATCGCGTAGGCATTGGGGCGAAGGCCGCAGAGGCTAATAGTAATTCGGTAATCATGTCGGTTGGGAAGCCGACGGTGACGCCTCACTTACCCTTGGCAATCTTCTTTTTTCCAATGGTTTTCTTTTTCCTAGCTCGACCAGTACCGGAGATGGGCAACCCGCCCGCATCTCCGTACTTCTTGATTCCATTCTCGACGATCATGCGGCATCTATCCCACAGGGATACGTTGTCTCGTCCGTCGTCTGCTTGGCGTATGATGTTGCGGCTCATGGCTTTCGGATGACTGTACGAGAGTCTTTGTCATATTCAAACTCTTCCCACGCGGCTGGGTCATATGCGCCGGAGTTAATCTCCGCCCCAGCTTCGTCGGTAGCGATAGGTCCGGTCGGTAGATCCAGCCACTTCTTCTCCTTGCCCCCCCTTGCGGCAGCCGCTGCCAGTACCTTCTGGAGGAGCATATCGTCAACCAGGTGGGCAAACTCACCTGGGCCAATGGATCGCAGGATGGTGGGTAGCTCGCCTCGCCGGCGGTACAGGCCAGACTTGGCATTCTTGCCCTCGATTGAGTAGGGATGCCCTGCCCTGGCGGCCAGGGTGACGGCGGCGACAAGCCAAGCCTGCCGCTCTAGGAAGTTAACGTCGTTGAACTTGTCCTTATCGGTGACGTCGATGAGCGTACCTATCTCGGTACGCAATAGCGTACGCTCGGTGTCGAGCATCTCCGGGTTGTTGGCCTTGATGATGGCGGCCTTCCATAGATGCTTACGGCGTGGCACCAGACCCATGCCCTTCATGCGGCGGTCATAGTCGGACGCATGCCATACCCCGATAGCTCCTCGGAACGCACCCAGTAGGGCAGACGAACCGCGTACCTGTGAAGCCATCTGCTCGGCATTGCGGATTGGCTCGTCACCCTGCTTCTTGATGTGGTGGATGACGATGAGGGCTGCTCCTAGCTCGCCGCCTACCTGGCTTGCGACGCGGATGAATTCATTGATGACCGTGGCGCTGTTCTCTTCGCCGTGCAACACGCTGTTAAGGGTGTCGATGACCACCAACTGGAGGTTGGGGATCTGTCGCAGTAGGGCAAAGAATTCCAGCCACTTGCGGGAAGGCTTTGACTCTTGGGTCTTCGGGTCACGCTCGACGAGTGCGAAAGCACCGCCGGAGTTGATCGAAGGCAGGATGATAAGGTCGTCGCCGGCTTCGCGTCGCCGGCTGCCGTCGGCGTCCATGTCGGCTAGTCGGATGTGCAGCTCGTCCTTGTCGTCCTCGGTAGTGAGGATGACGACCGCACCCTTGCGCATCACAGGCATACCACACCAGGTATCGCCGTCGCGTCGAGCGGTGATCTTCAAGGCCAGGTCGAGGACCATGAAGGTCTTGCCGGCTCCGCCCTCGGCTACCAGTAACTGGTGCTTGGCTGCCTGTAGCCAGTTCTGGACGAGGAACTGGCGTTCCGGGCGGGGAGACAAGCTCCACCTGTGGGCTGCCCATACCGCCAGTCCCTTGCCATCCTCTAGCATAGGCTTCTCTGGTTCGGGCATAGGTCCGTTATTGTGGATGTCATTGCGGAGCAGGCCAAGCCACTCGGTGTCGAACCTAGCCTCCGGCCAGGGCGGAGTCATATGCGCTTGCATCCAGCCGTAGGTGGCAAGCCTGGCGGCATCGAGTGTCATCTTGCCGATGCGGGCGGTGTGAATGTAATGGCCGGCAACGCCGTTGAATGCAGACCACCGCGTCGTCCCTTCGCCACCTGCGGCGACGTCTGCGGTGAGCATCTCAACGGCGGGCGTATGCAGCTTGGGCATAAGCGGATCGACAGGTGCTTCCTTGATTGCCCACTCCGAGTCTGGCATCCTGGCAGAGGAGGATAGTGGCATGTCCACCTTGGCGGTCGGGTCGTCACGCTCGATGGTGACTAGGCGACGGACGCCGGACTTGCCGTGGATAGATCCAGCCAGGCGGATGGGTTGGTGTGCGCGTCCGTAAGGGTTGCCGTCTACGCCCAGCCCAAACTGGATATCTCCGCCGGCCTTGCGGGCGATGAAGTCTCGGATGGCTACGACGTGGGCAACCTCAAGGCCATCGACCTGCCAGTAGGCGTGACGCTTGGGCGTACCTTCCTCGGTCGTGCCACCAGACAGCACGACCAAGGCGGCCTTGCCGAAATGCTGCTCGACGAAGGCGAGCTTTGCCTCGGTGTTGCCGGTGTCGAAGTCGGCGCACACGGTGCGGAAGACATCGCAATTCTCGGCTGTACCTCGCGTGTCCTTCAAGGTGCAAGGGACGATGAAGGTGGCAACGTCGTGCTGCCCCCATCGGGTGGCGTGGAAGATTGTCGATAGGACGACACGCTCCCAACCCATATTCTCTGGGTCGAGGAAGATGTCCTCACGGAAGACGCCCTCGCGTGACGTACCCTTCTCGCCGATGCCCCGGAGGCAGATGAATCCCTTCGCCTGTTTGCCGAACAGCAAGTCGAGATGCCGAGCAACGGCATCGTTATCAACGATCAGGTCCATGTCAGACCTTCTCTTTAAGCTTCGCCTCTACGCGGATAATCCCCTCTGCAATCCAGGACATGCAAGGCACGGCCATCGAGTTGCCAGCACACTTATACTGCGGTCCGTCCGGTGCCTGGCCGGCGGGCTTACCCTTCCAAGGGATGTTGGTCCAGTTGTCGGGGAATCCTTGAAGCCGCATGCATTCATTGACGCTCAACCTACGCACGACCATCTCGACCGCAACATGGGGCGACTGGTCGCCGCTATCCTTGGTCAAGGTCGGGAAGGTTTCGGTCGAAGGATCTGCCCCGCCCTTGCGACGCAGGTTCCCCGGCTGGAAGGCAACAGCAGGAGCGCCATGCCCACCTGCGGTACGGAGCGGAACATGCACATCGCCGGTGAGTGTCTGATTATACAGGTCAACGCCTTGCGGCTGCACGACTAACGCATCAGCCTCGACACGCTCATTGCCGGTCTTTGAGAACGGTGCGCCGCTTGATACGGTTGGAGAAACCTTTGAGCAATGCACGGCAAGCGGTTCCGTGTCTCCGCTCTTCGTGTTAGCCTTTAGCGTGGGGCAAACCTTCTGCTCGGTGATCTTGTCGTTAAGGCGAAGCTCGCTTGCTTGGACGATGAATGGGTCTTGTTGGGCAAGGTGGATTGCAGTAATCTCGTCGATGGCTTCGGAGGAAGAACCTCCGCGGCTCCCCTTACAGGTAGTAACCGTTGGTGCAACGATAGGCTGGGCAAGCCATTGATCTGGAGATGTTGCGATTGTAAATGTCTTCTCCTCGCTGCCCAGGAAGCCCTTGCCTGCACCCTTGCCTGGCGTACCGCCCTGCTCACCAGTCTCGACCGGCGAACCGCCACGAATCTTGAACATCATAGGAGGTATACCGATGGCGTGTGGGCCGCGAGCTACCACGGTATCCATCACCTCTGACTCCCCGATGTGCGGTTCGTATAGAGCGTTCTCGCCTTGATTGAAGGCGGCCCTGTCGATCACGACAGGCATAGGCTGAAGGACGGCGGGGAAGCGGTTCTTCTCTGGCATCGTCTGCCCCTTTGCGAGTACGGCGTCGAGCGTCTGGCTTACTTGTCCTCCATCCCACCAGCATCCTGCTCCGACTCCTCCGGCTCCGACAGGGCTACCCTCTCTAGAGCTTTCTGCAACATTGGCGGAAGGCTTTTTCCTCGTTTGCTTGCCCTGCGCAATATACCTCTGCAAGCCTTCGCCGATAGATAAAGCCTCTGCGGCAATTCTCCAGTCTCCAACACCTGTGACAGGGTCGCGGTGGGCCAAGACGAACACTCGCCGACGCCGCTGTGGCACTCCGAAGTGTTCAGCATTGAGAACCCGGTAGGACCACCCATAGCCGAGCTGCCCCAGCGCCCCAAGGAAGGCACCAAAGTCCCGTCCTCCTCCGCTTGAAAGCACTCCGACAACATTTTCCCACAGGATATATCGGGGACGTAGGTGGTCAGCCAATCCAAGAAAGGTGAGGCAGAGATTGCCGCGGGGATCTGCGAGTCCTTTCCGCAGGCCGGCAACGGAGAAGGACTGACAGGGTGTTCCTCCGACCAGAAGGTCGATTGAACCGGGTTCGATTGGCCAGGATTTGTATTGGGTGAGGTCGCCATGATTTGGTGTGTTGGGAAAGCGGTGCTTCAGTACAGCTGAAGGGAAAGGCTCAATCTCGCTGAACGCAACAGGCGTCCAGCCGAACTTGTGCCATGCGTTGGTAGCGGCTTCGATGCCAGAGCAGACGGATACATACTTCATAGGTTGGGATGGCTTTGATGGATTGATACAAAGTGTCGGTCAACGAAAATTTATGGTGAAGTGATGGTATGACCCTTGGTCTTCCCGACCCAGCAAAGACAACCTTCGGTGATAGAGTCTAGACTGGACATCTGCTCGGCTGGCACGATGTAGGACATCCGGCTAGATCCACGGAAGTAGCCGAGGTTTGCGTCGGTGATGACGTCCTTACGTTCAGCCCAGCCAACGAAGGTAACGGTCTGCTCGTCGTACCGTACGCGCATAAGGGCGTAGATATCGATGGCTTCCTTGGTCGTCCACTTGCCGTCTATCTGGTAGGCAGGGACGAGGAGGTGTGGGTTTTCGTGGTGACTAGACTTAACCTCAATCAACTGGCCGTTGGCGGCGACGAAGTCTGGCGTCCCGCTCCTGGCGTAGACGGTGTCGTCGCGTTCAAGGTCGAAGATGCGGGAGAAGCCAATCTCTCCGAGCAGCCCAACTAGGTCGGCGACAATACCGGACTGCTTGCCCGCCTTCTGGTCGGGTACGCCAGCTATGCGGTTCGATTCGCCCCTCGCCCTGGCTTCAGCCTCGGCGTTGCGCATCGTGATCTCGTCAAGCTTGATAGACAGGGTCATCTTACCAAGCCCAGGTCTTCGGAGGCTCGACCGGCGCGGCGACCTGTTCGGCTACGCCGTGGCAACGCTTCTTGTAGTCGCACCACTTGCACTTGAAGTCATCGACGCCTCGACCGATGCGGCCAAGTTGTTCGGGGTTGTCTGTCTTCACGATCCGCACGGCCCTGTCGATGTAGGTCTGGGCGTCTCTGGCATTGAATGGAACCATCTCGACATGGATTTCGCCGGTGTCTCGGTTGATGGCCGTGAACAGGCACGACAGCAGGTCTTTGTAGGCCATGTAGATCTGGACCTGGGCGTAGTACACAGGCTTGGAATCCTTCAGCCCCTTCTTCACCACGTCGCTCCAGCTCTTCTCGCCCAGGGCTTTGCTTTCCCACAGGCATGGGTAGAACACGCCGGCTAGGGCTGGACCGTCGTTGATGATGCCGTCTAGATGCCCCTTAAATTTGTCGTTGGCGTCGGAGATTCCGAACTGCTTGCCGTCAAGTTGGTGGGTCTGGAGGTTGAAGCCGGCCATAATGAGATACTCTGCGACGCGGCTTTCGCCGTCATGGCCCATGTCAAAAATGCGTAGGGTGTTGGCTTTGAATTCTGCGCCTTCGTCCTTTGGCGTCATGTGGAATTCGTACGCTAGTCGTCGCTCGCATTCGTCGCCGATGCGTGACGCTCCTAGGTACTGGCGTGGGGCTTGCTTTCCCCGGTGTGCCTTGGTTGCTGCGTCGATCAAGGCTTTGATGCCTTCGGCAATCTCGCAGGGTTGGGTTTCTGGTTTGAACATGTTAGATGGAAAGTATCTTGGCTTTGATGAAACGCTCGCGCCACTTCCAAGTTAATGAGCAGGTTGCTCTGTACTTGGTTAGGCCGACGGAAGAGAATGCATCTAGCCCCAACTGGGCAAGCTGCTTGTCGGAGGGCGGTTCAGTCAGCCAACGCTTGCTCTTCCTGGCGGCGTCCTTGTCGCCATGCTCCCGGAGGTAGTCGTCTGCCGACGCGACAGCCTGTAGCCGGTCGTCGGTTACGGAGATGAGGGTCGCACCAGTCGCACCATCCTTACCGCCGATGGCGTACTGCTTGCCGTCGTGCTGGACGACGCAGGCCCAGGCGGTCATAGCCGAGGCGATGGTAACGACGCCGTCCCAGAATGACTCCCACCGGAAGGGGGACATCTCCAGGATCTCAACCTCGGTGAGGGTAAAGTTGACTAGGTCGCCACGCTCATCGGCTTCCTTCTGGCGACGCTCTACGCCGTCGAAGATATGTTCACACGCAGGGCATACTGCCACCCCCAGGGGGACTTCCATCTTGCAGGATGGGCAGACCTTCGTCCTGGCTTCACCCTTGACCGGCTCCAGCACGACATCGGTATCCAGTCCGCCGTGGGTAAGAATGGAGTAGCCGAAGTCTAGTACGATGCAGTCGGACTTGATGACTCCAGGATGCTTCTCTGGGTCTACCTTGCGCAGGCCACGACCAATCATCTGGATCATCGTAGACTTGAATGAGCAGGGGCGGAGGAGCAGGACGCAGCTCACGGTCTGGCAGTCGTAACCCTCGGTAAGGACGGCGACATTGACCAGTACTTGGGTGCGATCCTTCTCAAAGTCGATTAGGGCGCGGCGTCGGTCGCCGTCAGACAGGTTGCCGTGGACGATGTCGGCCTTGATGCCGGCGTCGCAGAAGGCTTGGGTCACATGCTCCGCGTGTTCGACGGTGGAGCAGAAAGCTATGGTCTTCCGGCTTCCTGCCTTCTCACGCCACTCGGCGATGACACGCTCGGTGACGGCTGACTTGTCCATGATCGCTTCCACCTCGGCCATGTCAAAGTCGGCGACAGTACGCTTAACGCCTGCCAGTTCGGAGCGTAGCCCGCAGTCGATGACGAACACGCGTGGGCGGACCAGGTTGCCAGCCTCAATCAGCTCTTTTATGGAGATGACGTCGGCTACATTGGAGAAGACGGCGGCGAGGGCTTTCTTGTCGGCGCGTTGAGGGGTAGCCGTCACGCCCAGTATGCGGACGGAGGGATTCAGCTCCCTCGCCCTGGCGACGATGCGGATATATGATTCGGCTGCGACGTGGTGGGCTTCGTCGATGACGAGCAGATCCACAGGCGGCATAGTGGCGAGGTTGTCTTCCCTGGCTAGGGTCTGGACCATCGCAAAGGTGACGCCATCAGACCAGCGTTTGCGGTCGGCGGCGTAGATGTCGGTCGGTGTGTCGGCGTCGATACGCCGATAGGTGGCGCGGTTCTGGGCGACTAGTTCGTCGCGGTGCTGGAGGACAATGGTCTTGCCCTTGCCTGCCGCTTTGATGGCGGCTGACAGCATGACGGTCTTGCCAGCTCCGGTAGGCGCAACACCGAGGGTGTTGCCCTTCTGCGTGAGGGCGTAGTTGACCTTGTGAACGAAGTCCACCTGCCTAGGTCGGAGCTTCATGGTAGAAGAAAACCGTCCGAGAGAAACCATCGTTGAGAGGGCCGGACGGTCGAAAGGGAAGACTCCCTCGTACCTTTCGGCAGAGGAGGGAGCCGTTGTAGTTTCCCGCTAGAGCGGAAAGTGGGGGGTGGCGGGAGAGGCAAACCCAACATCTGCGTCACCGCTGCGAGCGTAGACGGAAGTTGCTGGACCGACGGCCAGGTTGTCGTCTCGCTCTCACCCTTGATGTTAAGGAGCAAAAGGACAAACGTCCCTTGATGAGATGCTGACATATTATTCTCGTTTGTCAGCATCTTAATCAAGGGACGCCTGGATGGTGTCCGATTAGAACGGATTGGAGGAAGACGGAGTCTTCACCCAACCCGGAGCAGCCGTCGGGGCAGGGGCAGAGAAGGCCGCAGAGCGAGCCTGTTCCACCACGCCAGACTGTCCGGCAATCAGCTTCTGGAAGTCACGGTAGCCACCGGAGGCGGCGTTAGGCGACAGCCATTCACCGACCTTGTTCTTGTCAGCGTACGCAGGGTCGGTGTTCTTCTCGACCTTGACCTTGATGGCGACGCGCTGGCCGTCCATGAAGTTCATGATTGCAAGAGTATCCTTGCCGGTGAACGCCTCGTAGGACTTCGGGTCAGCGACCTTGAAGTGACCGCTAGACTCGAAGATGCGGGTAATGGACGTGATGCCCATCTTGCGCCACTTCTCGCCGTTGCGGTCGTCCTGCACGTCGGGGATCATGTCGAAGACCTTGCGACCTTCGTGTTCACCGCCGATGACCGTGAGCGTCACCGGGTAGTAGGTGCCGCCGCTGGTCTTCGACTGCTTCGCGCCGGCGACGGTGATCAACGCCCACGCCAGGGTGCCGTTGGGGATGAGTTCCGGGGCCGAACCGGCGCCGGAGGTGGGGGAGAACATGCTCATATTATGTATTACTTGGTGTTGGTATTGGGGGTGATAGAAGCGGGGATGGTGCGGACGAGGTTGGTATCGACGCGCTTACCGGAGCGGATCTTCTTGATGAGCGCACCGAGGTCGGGGGCTTCAAGGATATCAAGGCGACCAGAGCGGTCCTTGGCGGGGTATCCCCACGGATTCTGCTGCTGGCAGCAGAAGGCGCGGTACATCGAGCCGTCCTCGTTCTTGAAGTTCTGGAGGGTGATTACCTGGTCAAAGATACCCGGAAGCTCGCGGCCAGTCTTGCTGCCCTCGATCTGCGGATTCCACGACACGCGCTTGAGGTCATCGACTTCCTGGTCGAGGATGCCCGACAGGATGATAGACTTGTTGGAGTGCTGGAGGTGGGTCAGCCAGCGGATCATCTCCTGGCCGAGCAGACCATAGGCGCCGCGGGTGTCGGGCTTGCCTTCACGATTGAACGTCTCCGGCTGAACCTTCGCCCACTTGAAGCACTCACGACCGGCGACCGTGATGGAGTCGATGAAGATCGTGTCGTACTTGGCGAGGTCGATATTGGAGAAGGCGGTCGAGACAGCCTCATGGACCGGCTTGGAGTACGGACCGGTGGCGTCGCTCGGATCGTGGCCGCCGACATACAGAGCCAGGGCGCGGGCGATTTCCCAAGGGTACTTGCCAAAGGACTGGGCGACATCGCGGACGTCGATGACGTCTGCCGGCCAGTCCTGGATGGCGAGGGTGCCGGCTTCCAGGTCCACGAAGAGGGTCGTCTTCGGGTCGAGGGTGCGAGCCTGGGTGGTCTTGCCCACGCCGGCGGGGCCGAACAGGGCGATGTTGATCTTTGGTACGGCCTTGAGGCGGTCGTCTGCCTTGATGATTTTGATCATGTGGTTGGGTTGGGAGATTAAGAAACGAAGGTGAACTTGGGGTCGCTGTACTTGACGGTGCGGGCGTCGAGCAGCTTGTCGCGTAGGGCGTTCTCGGTGACAGCCTGGAACGTCTTCTCTGGCACGGAGAATTCGATCTTGAACATACGCTGGACCTGGTCGTAAGGCAGGGACCGGGCGACCAGTTCCAACTTGGGGCTGTCCCACTTGACGGTGGCGCGAACCTCGGACGTGAGCTTGACGCCCTCGGACTCAAAGGTGTGCTGGCCGTGGGTCTTGCCGTCCTGTTCCAAGGCGAACTTGATCACGTCGGCGAACCGGGTGGTCAGTTCCGACTGGACGTCGGCAAGTCGAGCCTTGGCGGCTTCGACGATGTTGTTCTGAATGGAGGCGGCGTCTCGGAGTTCCGAGACATCCATCTCCGTGAGAGCCTTAACGGCTGCTGCGGACTTTTTGTTTTTCATGTCGGTTGGGGGAAAGCTTCGTCTCGGCGTTGGGGGCGGAGTTCAGCAGGAAAGAGTTGAGATCGATGACACGGCCATCGCGCTTGGCAAGGTCCATTAACTGGACGATGCGGTGAGCCGGAAGGCTGTCGCGTTCGGACCACTTCTCAATGGTCTTAACGGATAGCTTGTAGCCGGATGCGTTGAGTTTACGCCAGAGATTGATGCGACCGCCGAAGTAGGCGACCAGCTTTTGAATGTCGAGTTTGATGTCCACGGTGTTGGGTCCGATGGAAAGGGGTATGCCTACTGGGTGTAGGTGCGTCAATCACCACTTCAAATTTACTATGCTTTTTTTAAAAGCTACTATTACCCCTTTAATTTATCACCCTTGCCCTTCACCCACAGGATTGAGAAGTCAACGATCTGGGAAGCAGAGGCGCCGGCAATGCCGACGCATGCATCTCGTAGACCTTGCGTCATAGAGACATCCTTCAGCCCCTGGCCGACAAACCATGCGACAATGCCGGCGGCCAGTACATACCGAGCGGCCTTGCCCCACGTCATCCCAGGAGCGGTAGACAGCAGCAGCCTAGCGATCATGCCGGCCATACCGATAATGGCAGCCCACAAGCCTCCGTTCTGGAGCTGCTCTAAAAGGCCGTATTCTTCTGTTGGTTTCATCTTTTTACAGTCATCAGCAACATTATATTTGCGCATGAGTAGCATCCCCACATGACGGCTAGGGCAGGTCGTCCGGCGCAGAAGCAGGCGATACTGGCAGACAGGTACGCGGCTGATGCGATACCTGGGACGATGATCGTCGTAAAGAATTCTACATTCATCGGCGGTAACCCATCCTCCATAGGGCTTCTGCGATGATAGTAGCTGTGGCTGCTACGCTCTTCTCTCCTGCGTATGGATTCGCAACGTGCAGAAATTCGTGGACGGCAGAATCCAGCATTTCAAATGCAGGCTGACGAGGATCTAAAGTTACCTCTCCGGTAACCTTGTCGGCCTGGCCGAAGTCCGTGGAGTTAGCATTGGTGGGCGGATGTTCGCCCAGCTCCTTAAAATTAATTTTGATCTTTGGTCTTTTCATTGGCTTTGTCTCGGACGTAATCCCACAGCAAGTATAGACCTAGTAGGCATGCGACGCCGAGTGTACCTCCGGCGATATAGTTCCAGTATGGGCTGTCCACCACGAAGGGGAATGCCCCAATCGCGCCGCCACACAGAAGCAATGGGACGCCGGTACGCGGACCGACCAAGGCAGTCACCACTCCGCCGATAACCGCCAACGCTACTCCGGCCATACTCCATATGTCCTTCTCCCCTTGCTTGATTTTCTCGGTCAGTTCTTCAATCCGCTTGTCCTTTAGGTCTGAAATTCTCTTCGCTTCAGCCTGGTCCGCTTCCAATTTTTCCCATGCCTTGTTGACCGCCGTTGCCAAAGTACGCCCAAAGGCCATTTGCTTGGCGTAGTCAATGTCGCTACCCTTGGCCGCGCGCGCCATACTGAATGCTACGTCGTTTTCTGGGACAGGTGGGAGGTATGACTGGGCTAGTCGAGATTCAGCTACCACTACCTTTGGCTTGTCCGCGTTCCGTTCAATGGCGACCAGGGCAGCGCCTACCCTATGATCGGTCTTATCCAAGTCTTTGCCCAGGGTGGTGACTGCGTCGGCCTTGGTCGGCGCCGGCGGCTGGACAGGCAGTTCTGGCGTGGACGAGCATCCTGCCAGCGTAAGCAATACGACTGACAGGGCGTACCGCACTTACTTCTTTTTGGATTTGCCCTTGAGAGCGTCGAGGATATCCACGGCCTTATCGACCTTGGATGAGTTGGCATTCTTTACGCCGGCGGCAAAGCCACAGGCAAATCCGATGACCAACGTGATGAAGGCGAATAGCATAGTCCAACCATTGTCCTCAAGACTAGGGTTTGGTCAACCGTTTCAGCCACCTATAGACTTTGCCCAGTTGCTGGGCATTGGCCGAAGACTTGATTCGGTTAGCCAGGTAACAAACCACCACCACATTGCCCCTTATGTAACCTTTGGAATTATCGACCCGGTCAATGGTAGGGGAGCTGTCGATTGGAGTGCCGTCTACACCCCTCTTAAAGGTTATGCCCAGTACTGGGCATACTTTGCCAATCGGTATGTCGGAGGGCTTTAGATCGAATTCTAGGCCAGACCGGGACGCCCTCTGTTTGGCTAGGCCGAGAAGGTATCTCGCCGGATTTGCGGTCCGGT
>Ga0209296_1000296_pt1 | contig 42626 bp, 43 predicted proteins | sample S_130206_EF_Meta_FD_187319 | JGI IMG/M metagenome (GOLD analysis project Ga0209296, IMG submission 187319) | Freshwater microbial communities from Lake Simoncouche, Canada to study carbon cycling - S_130206_EF_MetaG (SPAdes) (version 2) | ecosystem: Environmental > Aquatic > Freshwater > Lake ...
CGCGACTGCAAGACCGCGCGTCACCAGCGGGGTGTAGGGCGGGACAACCGGATAGGTGATGCTGCTGTCGCTTCTCTGCAGGGTGCTCACCGGGTCGCGTGGCGACATCATGATTGCAGCGGAAATGCTCTTGGCGCGGGCCAGGCGCTCATCTCGGTTGGGTACATCCGCCTTAGACCAGGCCTGATGCTGCACGTCGTAGGCGGCTTGTTTGACGGCCTGGCCGGCGGCGTAGATCTGGGTTCCGGCTTCGCCAACCTTGGCGATGATGCGGCCCGCGGCGCTATCGGAGCCCTTGAAGCCGACCGCATAGGCCGGGTTCCTGTAAAGTTCGGCGATCACCTGCCGTCGCTGCTCTGGGTCTGCAAAATACAGTCTGACTCCGGCGACGAAGGCGGGATCCTGCAGCGCCAGCATGGCGGCATAGGCGATGGCGTCGCGGCGCAGTTGTTGTGGCTCGAAGCTTTCGCCGCGGGTCAAGGCAGAGGCGACCTGGTCGGGCGCCGTAAAATCGGCGGAGATGGTTCTAGCCTGGGCGACATAGCCCAAATAGGCACCGGCCTGTTCGATGATGCGTGGCGAAAGGCTGACCGAAGGAATTGGTAGTGGCGGTGGCGACTGCAGGGCCCGCATCTGCGGTGGTGTGGAGCAGGCCGCCAGCAAAATGGCGAGCGTCAGTGCAGGCGTCAGAAGGCTGTGGCGGGGTGCGACCGTGATTGTCAGCCTCCCCAATGCGATTAGGCTCCCGCTAGTCGAAGAGCTTTGACACGGATTCATCGTTGGCAACGCGGCGGATGGCTTCGCCGATCAGGCCGGCACAGCTCACCTGACGGATCTTGCCATCCTTGTCGGCCAGTTGAGGGCCCTCGATAGAATCGGTCACTACCAGTTCACGCAGTGCACTTGATTTCACACGCTCGCGCGCCGCGCCCGACAGTACGCCGTGGCTGACATAGGCGGAGACCTCCGTGGCTCCGGCGGCCAAGATGGCGCTGGCGGCATTGCACAGGGTGCCCGCCGAATCGACGATGTCGTCGAACAGGATGCAGCGGCGGTCTTTAACATCGCCGATAATGTTCATGACCTCGCTCTTGCCTGGTCCATCGCGCCGCTTGTCGACGATGGCCAGATCGACGCCCAGACGCGACGCCAGGGCGCGGGCGCGCACCACACCGCCGACATCCGGCGAGACGATCAGCAGATCATCCACCTTCTTGTAGTGATGGCGAATATCGGCCGCCAACAGCGGCGTGGGGAAGAGGTTGTCGGTTGGGATGTCAAAGAAGCCCTGAATCTGGCCCGAGTGCAGGTCCATGGTCAGCACTCGGTCGGCACCGGCGCGCTCGATAAGATTGGCCACAAGCTTGGCGCTGATCGGCGTGCGGCCGCCGGTCTTACGATCCTGCCGAGCATAGCCGAAGTAGGGCATCACCGCCGTAATCCGCTGAGCCGATGCGCGCTTCAGCGCATCAATGCAGATCAGCAGTTCCATCAGATTGTCGTTGGCGGGGTAGCTGGTCGACTGAATCACGAACACGTCTTCGCCGCGGACGTTCTCGTCGATCGTGACGAAGATCTCGTTGTCGGCGAAGCGTCGCACCTGCGCCTTGGTTAGGCTCATTTCCAGGCTATCGGCGATGGCCTGAGCCAGGGGCTGATTGGAATTTCCGGTGAGGAGTTTCATCTCCGTCGCTTGCCCCCTGCGTGAGTCATACAGCTTCTAGCAGGGCGTCCGCCTGGGACAAACCATCAAACCAAACTGATCGCTGATAGCAGACGGCCATAGTCGCCTTCCTTGCGCATTACAGCGCGGCGATTGGAGAAAAACAGCGCCTCATTTGTGCAGGTGTCGTGGCCGGTCCATTCGCGCTGGGCCACTCCGGCGGTGCGCAATCGCTCAAGGACGAAGGCCGGCAGGTCGAACATGCGTTTCTCCTCGCTCCGGCCCGGACGGAAGAACTGGCCCGAACCTGGGGCATCGGCCTCGAATTTTTCCAGAAACTCTAGCCCGACTTCGTAGGAGGCTGGGCCGATACAGGGGCCGACGACGGCCACCATGCGGCCGGGATCTGCGCCTAACGCAACCATGGACTCCACGGCGGCCTGCACGATCCCGTCGAGGGCCCCGCGCCAGCCAGCGTGGGCTGTGGCGACGATACCGGCTTGGCCGTCGGCAATCAGCACCGGGGCACAGTCGGCGCTCAAGGCACCACAGATCACGCCCGGCGTCTGGCTGATCACCGCGTCGCCCTGCGGTCGCCTGTCGCCCCAAGCGCCATCAGCGACCACCGCGATGGTCGAGTGAATTTGGAAACAGGTGTTGAGGTCGGACGCCTCCGCCCCAAAAAAACCAGCGGCGATGGCGCGGTTTTCTTCGACATCTGCTGGATCATCTTGCGAGCCCCGCCCTAGGTTCAAGCTGGCATAGAGGCCTTTTGAGGCACCGCCTTCGCGCGTGAAGAAGGCATGGCGAACCCCTGCGACGTGAGTAAGCAGAGCAGACTGGATGACCGGCGGCATGTTCTCGAGGGCCCTAGAGCAGCGGAGGATCGATTCCTTCACTATAAATCCAAGCGGCCTTAAACAGCTCCCCCATCTGATCGGGCGCGGCTAGGCGTTCAACCTGGCGTTCGATCACCGCCATGCCGGCTTCATCCGTTGCGGCGGCTAGCGCCTCCGCCCGTTCCAATAGGCCCAGTCGCAGCAGGAGTTGACCCTGGGTCATTAGGCCCGCGTTCGCCCCGGCCGCCCGGGCCGCGGCCAGCACCGCCGGGAAGTCGGCATGGACTGTAATGTCGGCCTCGCCAGGGCAGATCAGTGGATCGACCATCTGGTGGCGGCTGAGGGCCTGCAGGGTGTCGCCAAAGCCGGGCTCGTCGCGGCCGTAGTCGATCAGCAGGGCCGCGCCGCCGTGCCGGACGATCCTGTGGGCCAATTCGTTGGCGAAACCCACCTGAGCGGCACAATCTTCGTAAAGCGACCCTTCCGGTGCGTCGGGCAGGGCCGCCTGGGCCGGGGCGAGGCCGAACGCCAGTTGGCCGTCTGACCCCAAACCCACCCTGCGCTCGGCCCAGCCAGAGGCCGTGCGCACGAACTGGCGCGGGGGCAGGCAATCGAGCAGCTCGTTTGAAACCAGGATCAGCGGCCCCTCTGGCAGGCCGGAGAGCGTGCCGGTCCAATATGGAATGATCGGCGCCTGCGCCAGGCGCTGTGCCTGCTGGGCGGCAAAAGCCGGCGAGGCCTCGACAAGCCAGAGACTGGCCGCGGCCAGAAAGGCGGGTTCGAGCCAGGCCGCCCGCAGCATATCGGCCATAAGGGTCCCGTCGCCGGGTCCAGCCTCGGCAAACACGAATGAGGCCGGCGAGCCCATGGCCTGCCAGGTTGCCACCGCCCACAACCCGATCAGCTCGCCGAATATCTGACTGACCAAGGGGGCGGTGATGAAATCACCATCTTCGCCCAGAACCACGCGCGTGGCGTAGTAGCCGTCCTGCGGATCGTGCAGGCAGGCTGTCATGTAGTCCGCGATGGTCAGGGGCCCGGTGGCGGCAATTTGCGCCTTGAGCCTGTCGGCGAGGCTCATCCCTTCAGATCGCCCAAAGCGGGCTGTGCGGCGCGGCTGCGCCATATCAGCCACAGGCCCGCCAGGAGCATCGGTGTCGACAGCAACATGCCCATGGTCAAGCCGAGCGGGAACGACGGCATGAAGCGGTCGGGCTCACGCACGGTCTCCAGCGCGATGCGCAACAGGCCATAACCGGCCAGGAACAGCCCGCTGACCGCGCCGCGCTTGCGCAGCCAGTGCCCCTTGTGGGTGGCGATACGCAGGATCAGGAACAGGACCGCGCCCTCCAGCAGGCACTCGTAGATCTGGCTGGGATGGCGTGGCTGCGGCCCGCTAGCGGGGAAGATTATGCCCCAAGGCAGGCTGGTCGGCCGGCCCCACAGTTCGCCGTTGATGAAGTTGGCTATGCGCCCGAAGAACAGGCCGATCGGCGCAGCGGGGGCGATCAGGTCACTCAGGCTGAGAAACGGCAATTTTTGAGTTCGGGCAAAGGCAATCAGCGCCACCGTCACGCCCAGAAACCCGCCGTGGAAGCTCATCCCACCATGCCAGACCCGCAGGATTTCCAGCGGCTCGTGCCAGATCAGCTCCGGCGCGTAGAATAGCACGTAGCCCAGCCTTCCGCCCAGGATGATGCCCAGTGTCACCCACAGAATGAGGTCGTCGAGCTGTTCCACACTGGTGGGCGGGGTTTCGCCGGCCCAGAGCTTCAGCTTGCGCATCAAATTCAGGGCGTAGCGCCAGCCGAGCAAGATGCCGGCCACGTAAGCCAGGGCATACCAGCGGATCGCCAGCGGCCCGATATGGATCAGGACTGGATCGAAATTCGGAAAAATCACGCCTAACACCTTCTGAGCGGCACTATGGACAAGGTTTTAGCCCAGATGCGCTTCGCATTCACCCGAGTCCTGCCCTATATAGAGGACATGCAGACGCAAAATCCCTTCCTTGACGAATTCGCCAAGCTGACCACCGCCTTTATGGGCATCGCCGCCAGCGCCGGCGACGAGGCCAAGACGGCCCTGCGCAGTCAGGCTGATCGTATTGCTGCCGAATTAGACCTGGTCCGGCGCGAGGATTTCGAGGCGCTCAAGGTCCAGGTTGCCGCCCTGACGGCGGAACTGGCGGCGCTGAAGCATGCGTCCTCCAAGCCTAGCGCTGCGACAAAGGCGACGGCTTCGCAACCGTCAGGTGCTAAATCTAAGACCAAGAAGGGCGAGTAATCCCCAGCCCCGTTCCCCTGTTGCAAGAAGCCGTTGTGACGAAAGCGACGAAGCAGACTAGGGTTTCTGACAATTGATTCACGCGGGCGTGCGACAGCTCGCCCTCGCCCGCTACTGATCCGTGAGGACGTATGGACATTTCCCAGCCGGACGAAGACGACGTGCTGGCGCACCTCGACCCCCTAGAGGTGGTCGAGCATGTCCTGACGGCTGAAAATCTGGCTTTTGACCGCACCGAGGACGGTGACCTTGCCTTCGCCATCACAGGCGATTGGAAGGACTATGAACTGTGGTTTGCCTGGCGTCCGGATGCCGATTGTCTGCAACTCTGCCTCTCGCTCGACCTGCGCGCCGCCAAAGCGCGCCGCGCCGCGGCCCACGCCCTGGTCAACTTGATCAATCAGCGTGTCTGGCTTGGCCACTTTGAAATCTGGGTGGAAGACGGCGAGGTGGTATTCCGCCACGCCATGGCCCTGCGTGCTGACGAGCGGCCCAGCCTGGCGGAAGCCGCGTCCATGATCGACGCTGCCGTCGAGGCTGCCGATCGTTTCTACCCGGCGTTCGATTTCTTGCTACGCGGCGCGAAGACTCCGGAAGAGGCGATGGCCGCCTGCATGTTCGAGACCCAGGGCCGAGCCTAAGCCTATGCCCGTCGCGCCGATCCTGATTCTTGGCGCGGGCCGCATGGGCGGGGCGCTGATCGAAGGCTGGGGCCGCAATCCCGACTTTGATCCTCAGACGATCATGGTGCGCGATCCGCAGGTTTCGCCCGCGATCAAGGCTGCGGGGGTAGTCCTTAATCCGCCCGACAGCGCGCTCATCCTCGTGAAGACTGTGTTGCTGGCGGTGAAGCCGCAGATCTGGCGTGAGGCGGTGGCTGCGGTGGCACCCCACCTGGCAATGGACGCTGTGATTGTTTCGATTGTCGCCGGCGTTGGCTCGGCGGCGATCTCTCAAGCCTTCGGTGGCCGGCGCGTGGCGCGGGTAATGCCGACCACCGCCGTGGCGATCGGCCGTGGCACCGCCAGCATTTACGCCCCGACCGCCGAGGTGCGTGATGTCGCCCATGCCCTGTTTGCCGGCGTCGGCAAGATTGTCGACCTGGCAGACGAAGACTTGCTGCATGCTGCGACCGGGGTCTCTGGCTCGGCCCCGGCTTATTTCTATACCTTCATCGAGGGGCTTGAGACGGCGGGCGCGCGGGCTGGTCTCACAGTTGAGCAATCAAAGGCTTTGGCCCGGTCGACAATCCTGGGTGCCGCCGCCTTGATGGACAGCGGCACTGAAGAGCCGGCCGACCTGCGCCGCCAAGTGACCTCGCCGAACGGCACGACCCAGGCTGCACTGGACGTGCTGATGAAGGATCGGGCGCTAGAGTACCTTCTGACAGAAACCGTCGCCGCCTGCATAGCCCGCTCGCGCGTGCTGGCGGGCTCCTAACCTCCGGGTCGCCCAGACTATTCCGTTTTGCTGGTGGCCGGCGTCAGCGACGGCGTGTCGTAGCCCTCTTCCAGCCGCGCCTTCTCGGCCTCTGAGCACTCATACATCACGTCGAAATAGCGCGAGACGCTGTCCTTGAAGATGAAGGGGTTCTCTTCGCCCGGCATCATGGTGCTGATCATGCGCGCCTTCAGATAGGCTCCGTCGAATTCGGTGTGGTTGCTGACCACCACGGTCGCGCCCGCATCGGCGGCCAGCTTGGCGAAGCGCTTCTGGGTCTGGGCGTATTTCTCGAAGCGATCGACGCTGCGTGGGAAGTTGTAGGCCGTGCCACCCGGATAGGCGATCGTACGCGGCGCGCCGTGATCCTTCACGTTGAAGATCATCGACACCGTTCCGTCGGTGTGGCCGGGCGTGATGTACATTTTGATCGTCGTATCGCCGAGCGTGAGCTTCTGGCCGTCGACGACCTCCATGTCGCGCTTGGGGTTGCCGCCGGGTAGGGGCGGGCCGCCCAGCATCAGGTCCCAGTCGGCCTTGCTCATCAGGATATGAGCGCCCAGGTCCTGAAGGATCTTTGCACCCTCGTCATGGTCGCCGTGGCCATGGGTGATGATGACGTATTTGATGTCCTTGGGATCCATGCCCAACTTGCGTACGCCATCGACAATCGCTGGGCCCGAGGCATAGTGGAAGAGGGTGTCCACCACGATCAGACCCTGGCTTGTCTTGATCACCCACGCGCTGTTTCGCTTAATCCCCACCCAGTAGAAGTTGTCGAAGATCTGTCGCGGCTCCTGGTACCAGTCCGAGCGCGGCGGCACGATTTCGGCGCGCACAGCCGCCGTTTTCACCGCGTCACTGAGTCCGTTCACGCCGCCGGCGCGTAGGCGGCCGGCTGCGGCGTCACCACCGCCCGGAGGCACCACGCAAACCCGCGCCAGCAGGCCTGGATAGTCGAGACCCGCTGCCTTCTGGGCCGCGGCCAGGTGAATGTTCACCGGATCGGTTTCAGGCGTGAATTTAGGTTGGGCCGAGGCGGTGGAAAGGGTGCAACCAGCGGCCAGGATCGCGACCGCGCCGACTAGGATTTTCATGGCTTTCCCGCCTCTTTTTGTGGTTGGGCCTTCAAGGTCGACAATGAGCATGGAAGCGGGCGAGGGCCCTGTCAAACCGACGTAGCCGTGGCCGACTCCAACGGTGCTGTGCGGTCCATGATAACTTGGACTTGGGGCCGGCGACGACGTCTAGCCGGGCAGCTGCACTGTCGCCCGCAAGCCCCCTAGCGGCGAGCGATCCAGCGTTACGTCTCCACCCAGGCCCCGGGCCACGTCGCGGGCGATGGCTAATCCAAGGCCCACACCTTTCTCATTCTGATTTCGCGCTTCATCCAGGCGGTTGAACGGACGGAAGGCTTCCTCGTAACGCTCGACCGGAATGCCCGGACCGTCATCGTCGACCAGGATTTCCACCCCGCCTTTCGAGCGCAGGCGGGCGAGCACGGTAACATGCTCGCCATGGACGGCGGCGTTCATCACCAGATTGCTCAGCGCGCGCTTAAAGGCATTGGGCCGTACCTGAGCGATCAGGGCCTGATCGACCTCTATGGAAACCAGGGCACCGGCGCGGGCTGCGCCTTCGGCGACTTCTTCGATTAGGGTGCGCAGTCCAACGCTCTCCACCGCCTCGCCGCCCTCGCCACGCGCGAAGGCGAGGTATTCGTCGATCATATGCTCCATCTCAGCCAGATCGCGTTTCATGGCCTCGACCCGGCTATCGGGCTCGGCCAAGGCGAGTTCGAGTTTGAGCCGCGTGAGCGGTGTTCTTAAGTCGTGACTTACGGAAGCAAGCAGGGTTGTGCGCTGATCGATGTGTCGCTGAATGCGCGCCTTCATCGACAGGAAGGCATGCGCTGCCAGGCGCACCTCGCGCGCGCCGTAAGGCTTGAATGCCGGGCCCTCCACCCCCTTGCCGAAGGCGTCCGCCGCATCCGCTAAGCGCTCGATGGCGCGCACTTGATTGCGGATGAAGAGGATCGCAACCGTGGTTAGCAGAAGGGTAGCGACCACCATCCACAGGATGAAGATATGACCCTGGGTGGCAAAGGCCCGGTCGCGCGGGGCGATGATACGCAGCATGCCCTGGGGGGTGAGAACGCGGATGTCGACGAAGGCCGGATAGCGGGTGGTGTCGAACCAGAACGGGGCGTCTAGCCGCTCTGACAGTGCGGTCTGTAGCGCCCGGTCGATCGAGGCGATCAGTGAGGCGCGGCGGCCGGTTGGAAGCGTGCGGCCAGGCTGCAACACGATGGATAGCGACAGGCTATGCTCAGCTCGTTTTGATAGCAGGTCTAGGCCCGCCGGGCTGGGATCGTCTTGCAGGGCGGCCACGGCCCAGGCCACGTCCCCCGCTAGGCCTTCTGACAGGCGGCTGTTCACCGAATTCCAGTGTTCGTCGAAAAACACCCAGGTGACGGCAATCTGCATGATCGCCACCGGCAGAACGATGATGAGCAGGCTGCGCCCAAACAGGGTCTTGGGCAGGAGGCGCTTGAAAAAGCTTGGGGCGGTAAGCGTCATAGATCCGGTGCCAGGCGGTAACCAACGCCGCGCACGGTCTGTAGGTAACGCGGGTTTTTCGGGTCTGGCTCGATCTTGCGACGCAGGCGGGTCACCTGCACGTCCACCGCGCGGCCAGTGGCGTCGGCGTTCTCCCGCGCTAGATCCATGCGGTCCACCGCGTCGTGAGCAGATGCCGCCAGCTGGCGTAGTAAGGAAACCTCCGCCTCTGTTAAGCGGATCACCTCGCCGTCGCGGGTCAGTTCGCCGCGTTCGAGATCGAAGGCGCACGCCCCCATGGCCAGAATCCGGTTGGTGCTTGGGCGGCTGCCGGCGCGGCGCAGAATGCTCTCGATGCGCAGCAACAGCTCCTGCGGCTCGAACGGTTTGGGCAGGTAGTCGTCGGCACCAGCGGTCAGGCCAGCAATGCGGTCGCCGGATTCGCCGCGCGCGGTGAGCATCAGTACGGGGGTGCGCCCGGCTGCTCCGGCACGATCGCGCAGGGTTCGGGTGAAGCTCAGCCCATCTTCGCCGGGCATCATCACGTCCAGGACCACTAGGTCGAAATCCAGCAATTCTATCAGCCGCCGCGCCTGCGCCGCGTCACTGGCGGCGGTTACGCGAAAGCGAGCGCGCGTCAGGTATTCTTTTAGGAGATCGCGAATCCGATCGTCGTCGTCGACCACCAGAAGGTGCCGAGCGTCGCGCTCATAGACCTTGGCCTCGCTCATAAAGCTTCTCGCTTCGGCAGGCCGAGGTTAACGCGCGATCCGGCCAGGGCGTTTAGAATTCGCTTGGCGGCGGGCACTCCGTCAAGTCCGCCCTCACGCCAAGCCTTGGCGACCAGGGCGCGAACCCGCTCGCTCACCCGTTCCTCAAAGGCTCGCCCTGCTAGGGTGAGGGCCGTTGTGCGGCGGCGGGCGTCTAATTCGCCTTCTGCCTTTTCGGCTAGACCCAGGGCTTGGAGATCGCTCAAGGTGCGGCTAGCGGCCTGTTTGGTCAGGCCGGTCAATTTCGCCAGTTCCTGCACGCCCAGTTCGGGCCTGCGGCGCAGGAGCAGGGCGGCACGCCAGTGCGAGCGCCCCAACCCCTTGGCTTCGGTTTCGAGCACCGCATCTGCGGCCGCCCAAACGGCAGCCTCGGCCAGGAGCAGCATCTCGAGGCTGGAATCGAGCTCTTCCTCGCGCAAGATCAGTCGGGGATCGGCGGTGTCGTTCATGCAACGACTATGGCCCAAATGGTCCCTTTTACCCGCCATTTTGTTTGACGCACCAGTTCTGTGAGGTGTCTAACCGGCACGCACGCACGGAAGGAGGCGTGGAGTCATGCCGATAATGCCCTTTGACGATCGCGACGGCTGGATTTGGATGGATGGTCAAATCATTCCCTGGCGCGAGGCGAAGGTACACGTACTGACCCATGGCCTGCACTATGCCTCGTCCGTCTTCGAAGGCGAGCGGATGTACGGTGGGCAGATCTTCAAGCTCAACGAACACACCGAGCGCCTGTTCGCATCGGCGCAGATTCTCGATTTCGATATCCCGTTCAACGTGGCGCAGATCAATCAGGCCTGCATCGAGACCTGCGCCAAGAATGGTTTGACCGACGCCTACGTTCGCCCGATTGCCTGGCGCGGCAGCGAGATGATGGCGGTTTCGGCCCAGTCGACCAAGATCCACATGGCCATCGCGGCCTGGGATTGGCCGAGCTATTTTGATCCCGCCACCAAGGCCAAGGGCATCCGACTGACCTGGGCCAAGTACAAGCGGCCCTCGCCCGAGACCGAGCCGGTGCATTCCAAGGCCAGCGGCCTCTATATGATCTGCACCATTTGCAAACATGCTGCCGAACGTGACGGCTATGCCGACGCCCTGTTCCTGGATTGGCGCGGTTACGTTGCAGAGGCGACCGGTGCCAATGTGATGTTTGTGCGCGATGGGGCGATCCATACGCCGACGCCCGATTGCTTCCTTGACGGCATTACCCGCCGCACGGTGATCGCCCTTGCGAAGGCCAACGGCATCGAGGTGATCGAGCGCCATATCTCCAAAGAGGACCTGGCGACCTTTACCGAATGCTTCCTGGTTGGCAGTGCGGCCGAGGTGACGCCGGTGTCGGAAGTCGGTGAGTTCCGCTTCACGCCCGGCAAGGTCTCGCTGGGCCTGATGGAACAGTACGCCAACCTGGTTCGCGGGCAGTAGCGGGCGGCCTGAAAAAACCAAGCCTTTGGGTTTTAGACGAAGGGCGGATGGGGCAAACCGTCCGCCGTTTTTCTTATGGGCTTAGAAGAACCAGCTGCGCGGTCGTGGGTAGACCTGGCCCCGCGAGAGATAGATCAGGCCGGCGACGCAGCGCACCGCATACCAGATCCCCATCAGGGCCCAGATCAGTAGGCCCAATTTAACGAAGGGGATTCCGATCAGGACCAGCGATAGCGGCACGCCGAACGAGAACGAGGCCAAGCCGATCAGCGCCCAGGCAATTCCGAGCCAGAAGGTGCGGATCAGGAAGCGATAGTGGCTGAAGGTGATCGGCCCGGCATCTGCCAGCCGGGCGTAGGCCAGGATCAGACCGATTGCCGTGGTCAGTCCGGCGGTGGCGAAACCGGCCAGGTAAAGGCCATAGGTGATCTTAGGCGTCAGTCGGCCTTCGCTAAGCGCTTGGCGAGGATCGGCGAGTTGAACATCGGCCATGGCGGTTCCTTAGCGGTTCGATGGTTAAAGTGTGGGTGAGGCGAGGCGGAAACGCAAATCGGCGGCCAAAAGCCTCAACGCGGTAGCAGGGAGTCCGCAATGGCCAGTGGATCGAACGCCTGATCCGCAGGCCGTAGCCAAGGTAGGACGGACCCGAGCAGAAGTGCGACGAAGATCAGATGCGAGGCTAGCGACAGGCCAATGCTGCGGGCGGCGCTGCTCATTGCGGTCAGCAGCATGCCGAAAGCACCGGCACCCAAAAGGGCAATCGCCCATATCAGGGGTGAGCGGCGGTCGACCGCGCCAGCCAGCACGAACCTAGCCTCTGAGACTGCCGCTGCTTCGGCAGCCAGGGTGCGCACAAAGGCACTATAGGTCGGCAGATGGGTCTCCATCCTGCGTCTGTCAAAACTAGCGGCTGGGATCATCACACGGTTTCGCCCAAACCTCAGTGTCACGCAGGGATGTGGCCGCCGCGCCTTAGCAGGCAGCAGGGTCATCCGGCTCAGGCCTGAGAGCGGATGAACGATACGGGACTTGCCGCGCTGCTGGATCAGTCTCCCGTCCTGCAGGGTCCAGTGCGTTTCGCTGGAAAGGGGCGATGGTCGGGTGGCGTAAGTCGATGTTGCGGTTGGTTCCACCACCGACCCGGTTATGCCCCTTGGCACGACAAGGTGATCTCGACTCCGGCGGCTTCGGCGTCCGGCGCGAGTGCATTGGGCTTTTCCACGCGAATCCGCGCCCGCAGCACGCGTGGGTCTTCCAGCAGCGCCGTGGCGAGACGCCAGGCGTAGGTCTCCACCAGGCCGATGTGGCCTGTGTCGGCTATGGCTCGCGCCGTCTGGGCAATGATTTCGTAATTGACTGTTTCGGCCAGGCGTTCGGGCTCGCTGATGTCCAGGTCGAGTTCGGCGTCGATGACCAGCGGCTGGCCGTGACCATGTTCGTGATCATAGACACCGATTTGCGCCACCACGCTGAGCGCACGCACGAAAATCTTGGCGCTGACCAGCGTGTTCGCAGCTGTCTCGGCTGGGTTAACTACAGCGGCAGGGGTCATGCAGGGGCATCCAATTCAGGTGCTGGCCGCTGTCGACCGTGATCATCTGGCCAGTGACGGAGGGCGCGTCAATCAGATAGGCCAGGGCGTCAGCGATCTCGTCGGGCGAAACAGCATGGCCAAGCAGCGCACCTGCGGCCTCTCGCTCGAAATCCTCAGAGGACTGGTGAATAGATGCGAGTGTCGGGCCTGGTCCGATGGCGTTGACCCGAATGCGCGGTGCCAGCCCCTGCGCCAGGGTGCGGGTGGCATAAAAAAGACCCGACTTACTTAAGCTATAACTAAAAAAGCTCGGATCAGTATGGAGCACACGCTGGTCGACGATATTGACAATGAGGCCCTTGCGCTCGTCCGGCAGTGCGGCAGCGAAGGCCTGGGCCAGCAGCACGGGTGCGCGCAGGTTTACCGCCTGATGCGCATCATACCGCGCAGGATCGATCGCACCCACGTGGTCCGGCTCGAACAAGGCAGCGCAATTGACCAGCAGCGTCAGCGGGCCCAGCTCGGCGGTGGCATTGCCGATCAGCTCCAGTAGCGCCGCCGGATCGGAGAGATCAGCGGAAAAGGTCTTTGCCTTCCGGCCAAGCGCGCGGATCTCTGCGGCGACGGCCTTGGCCTCGTCATGGGAATGATGATGGTGCACGGCCACATCGAAACCGGCCACGGCGGCTCGCAACGCGAGTGCGCGACCGATCCGCTTGCCCGCGCCCGTGAGCAGGGCCGTGCCCCTGGCAGAGGTCTGGCTATGGGTCTGCGGCATAGGATGTTTACGCCCGCTGCCGAATGCGTTGCCTAAACAGCCTCAGTCGAAACGGCCCATGTCGATGCGGTTCAGCACGGCAAAGCCGCCGAGAAAAATAGCGATGACAAGAATCGCGACCATGGTCAGATCAACTCCGCAGCGGACGGGTTTCGATTAGCCGTACCGGCGCGATAGGGCAAGGGCGAGAAGAAGGGCTTTGGGGCCCCGCCGCCGCATTGCGCCTATTCCGGTCAGAACCCTGCCCGCAGCACCACGCCGTAGGTGCGCGGCGCGCCGAGAAAGGCGTTGTAGGCACCGGCCTGCAAGGGTGCGCTGAACGCCACCTGCATGTAGTTAGTGTCAAACAGGTTTGCGCCGAACAGCTCGACCGACCAGCGGTCACCGAAATCCGCCAAGCCAATCCTACCATTGACCACCGTAAAGGCCCCCTGAACCTTTGCCGGGTCGAGGTCTGATCCGGTGTTGGCTTCCGAGGTGTACTTGGCCGCCAAGTTAGCCACGAGCTTCGTGTCGCTGCTCAAGTTATGTTTATAGTCTAGCGCCAGGGAGCCGGAGAACAGCGGCGCGCCTGAGAGGCGGCCATTGCGCAGGTTCGGGAAGCCTGCCACGGCGTTGTCGCCATACTGGGTCACGGCCCAGGTCAGGCCGCCCTGGGTCGTCAGGCCGCTGATCGGCGTGAACCAGAGCAGGTCGCTGTCGATGCCGTAGGAGGTCACTTCCGGCACCGGGATCACGTTGAAGGTAATGCCGTTGAAAGCGTTGAGCTGGAAGTTCTTGAAATTGCTGTTGAAGCCTGTGGCGTTGAGCAACAGGGACCGCTGCGCCAGGGTGCTCTTAAAGCCCGCCTCGTAGGTATCGACAGTTTCAGCCGGAAATGCGGTTGAGGCCATGGGCACGATCGGAAGCGGCAAGGTGGGGGCAAACGCCCCGCCCTGGGTTCGGTCGAGGTTGAAGCCGCCGGCCTTGAACCCGCGGGCGTAAGACACATAGGTCATCAGCTCGGGCGAAATGCGGTAGCTGGCCTTGAGGGTGCCAGACAGGTCTTTGTTGTCTTGGGATTGAGCGACGGAGCGGTTGTTGAAGCCAGGGTTGCTCCAGCTCGGCACGCAGAGTGAGCCCAGAATGCTGGGCAGGGCCCCCGGGATTGCGGCGACCGGAACACCCAGGCCCACCAGGAAACCCGCCATGGTGCCATTGCTGGCACGTGTGATGGCGGTGCCGCAGGCAACGCCACTGTCCGTATTGGTCTGTAGCGAGTTCACCTTCTTGTTTTCGATCGTGTAGCGAAGGCCCACGGTCAGATCGAGTTTGTCGCTGGCGTGGACCGTGTTGTTGGTGAAAAATGCATAGCTATTGCCGCGCTGGCTATAGCTGTCGGCTTGACCCTCGCCGGCCAGATAGCTGGTGTTGGGCGCGCGCCCTAAGAGACCGGCAACGAAGTTTGGAGCCCCAGCCCCACCGACGATGCTTTGAGAAATCAGCCGGCCCAGGAACTGCTCATAGGCCGTGCCATAGCGGAAATCCTGGCCTGAATTCAGCCGCTCGCTGGCCAGGAAAACGCCTCCGAGCCAGTCGACTTTGTCGGTCTTACCGGCCAGGCGAAGTTCTTGGGTCAAGGTCGTGAAATGGGTGTTGGACCCCTGGCCCGTCCGATAGGCCACGTCGGCATTGGAGAAGTCGACGTCGAGCGCATTGTTCGACTTCCAGTCGCGGTAGGCGCTTATCGAGGTCAGCTGTGCCCCACTGAGATCGACGTCGGCCTGGGCAGAGATCCCACCATCCTTGATACGTTGGGCGGTAGAGCGATTGGCGCGGGCGGCGCGGTCATAGGGGTGCGGCACAAGATCGGTTGCGCCGCCGGGCGTGGTGGCATCCAGCGCCAGCTGACTTGCCGTGCCGCGTTTGATGCTGACAGCGGCGCAGCAGTTTTCGTCCCGATCGGTGTAGTCGCCGATGACACGGATCTTGGCTTTGTCACTGGGAGTCACCAGCAGTTGGCCGCGGAAGGTATAGAAGTTCTGGTCGGCGTCCTTGTCGGCCGTGCGCGGACCGTCGCCGCGAGTCATGTTGTAATAACCGTCGCGTTTGCGGGCGGCGAAATAGAGATTGGCCGCGACCGTATCGGGCACGAGGGCCCCTCCCACGCTGATCGAGCCGCCGACCGCGCCATAGTTTCCGAGGGTCAGTTCGCCCCGTGCGCTCGGCGTGAAGGTCGGCGCGGCGGTTATGATATTGATGACGCCGGCGGACGTGTTCTTGCCGAACAGCGTCCCTTGCGGGCCTTTCAGCACTTCGATGCGCGCCAGGTTCCCCAGGTCATTGTAGGCCACGCCATTACGGGGGCGGTAGACGCCGTCGATCACGATCCCGACCGAGGATTCCAGGCCGGCGTTGTCGCCAACCGTGCCAATGCCACGGATGCGGGCGGTGGTGCTGGTCTCATTGGTGGTGGTGGTGACGTTCAGGCCCGGGGTGAGCAACTGCAGGTCTTTGATGTCTTTGACGCCGGCCGCCTGAAGCTGGGCACCGGTAAGGGCGATGACCACGATAGGCACATCCTGCAGGTTCTGCTCGCGCTTCTGGGCCGTGACGATAATGCTATCGACTGTAGGGGCGACCTGCTGCGCTATCGCTGGCACCCCGCTCAACGTCGTCATGGCCAATACGGTCAACGACACGCCGCGCAGCATACCTTGATCGGTCATCCGATTCCCTTTCGTTTCCGCCACCAGGGTCGACACCGCCGACCTCTTTTGTCCTCAATCCTACCGAATGAAGGTCAAGTTTTCATTGATCAGTTAATAATGCGCGCAGTGCGGTCGCAAGGGGCTTCCTAAAAACACCCGTCGCGGTGACGTTTGGCCGCACAGATTGCGATGCCATGGTCATCAGTCATCTTTCAGCCTGAGGCGAAGCGCGCTCACCACCCACGGCACTGTTAGGCCCTGGACAAAGATTGAGAAGGCCACCGCGGCGCAAACGGCCAGCAGGATGTCGCTTTTCTCACGAACCGTATCGGGGATCGCCAGGGCCAGGGCCAAGGCCAACGCGCCCTTGAGCCCACCCCAGAACAGCATGTGCTGGTGCCGCATGTCGACCTTCAGCCGGGTGCGGCTGAAGATGGCGCTGAGGGGATACACAACGACCGCTCGGCTGATCAGCACAAGGCCTACCACCACGGCCGCCGTGGCGCTGAATATACGGCTTCCCTGTCCGGCCACATGGATACCGATCAAGATGAACATCACCGAATTGGCCAGGAAGGCGATATAATCCCAGGTGGCGATAACGGCGTCGCCGCCGCTGGGCGTGATGGCGTGCTTGTGGCCAAGGTTGCCGACCACAAGGCCGGCTGCGAGCGCTGCCAGTACGCCTGACATGTGCAGATGTTCGGCGAGAAGAAAAGATCCATAGGCGGCGATGATGGTCAGGGTGATCTCAACGGCCGGGTTCGTGGTCCTCGTCGCCAGCAGCAAGACGGCCCCGGCCATCGCAGCGCCAAGGAGGGAACCGCCGACCGCCATCCATAATAGGTAGCCCGCAATCGCGCTAGCTTGGACGTTCGCGCCATGAGCAATCGACACCAGGATGGCAAAGGCGACGGCTGAGGCGCCGTCGTTCAGAAGGCTCTCGGCCTCGACCAAGACAGTCAGTCGGGGCTCTACCTTGGTCTCTTTGAATGCGGCGATTACGGCGACGGGGTCAGTCGCCACGATGAGGGCCCCGAACATGGCCGATGCCACCCAGCCCCAGCCGATAAAAGCGTGCATGCCAGCGGCGACCAGCGCGCCTGCGGCCAATACCCCAGGAAAGGCCAAAAGGAGCGTGACCGGCAGGTCGCGCCGAAACGGCCGCCATTTCAGCTGCAGCGCCGCCTCGAAGATCAGGGGCGGCAACAGTACGGTGTAGATCAGGTCCGATGTGAGTTGTGGGCCATGGGCTTGGCTGACGAAGCCCACAGCCATACCCGCCGCAACCAGTCCAACGCTGTAGGGAAGGCGGAACCTGCGCGAAAGCATCGCCACGACGCATGCAATCAGGAGGATCAGACCGATCTGGCTAACATACATCGACATCCTCATTGGCGGCCCGACGAAGGCGCGCCCTGAAACTTTCGTGCGCAAACCCTAGCATGCTCGCGCGGGACGGGGCATCAGATTAGCTATGCCGGTGTCCCGACCCTACCGATCCGAACCGCGTTTCATGGCCCTGGGCCCTGAATTCGCCGACGAGGTTGAGCCAGCACAGTTTCCGATGGCGATCATTAGGCACCGCCATCAGCGTGCGGCGGCCAGCGTGGGCCTGGAGCAACTCAGTGATGCTGAATGGCTGGCGCATTTCGCGCGGTTCGAGCCCTTGCCAGAAAACCAGCCCAAGCCGCTGGCGATGCGTTACCACGGCCATCAATTCCGGAATTACAATCCAGAGCTCGGCGACGGCCGTGGGTTCCTGTTTGCACAACTGCGCGAGACGGGAACCGGTCGATTACTCGACCTGGCCACAAAAGGGTCTGGCAAGACGCCCCATTCACGCACCGCCGACGGACGGCTAACACTCAAGGGCGGGGTGCGTGAGGTTTTGGCCGCGACCATGCTTGAAACGCTTAGCGTGCCCACTAGCCGCGCCTTCAGCCTAATCGAGACGGGCGAGGCGCTGGAACGCGGCGATGAACCCAGCCCTACCCGGTCCGGCGTCTTAACCCGGTTATCGCATAGCCATATCCGTTTCGGCACCTTTCAACGCCATGCCTATTTCGACCGGCCCGACTTGGTCGGAATCCTGGCTGAACATGCCCTGGCCACCTATTTCCCTGACGTCGACGCCACCGATCCGGGCGCGGCCCTGATGGCCTGTGCCGCGCGCGCCACCGCGCGATTGGCTGCCCGCTGGATGGCCGCCGGCTTCGTGCATGGCGTGCTCAATACCGACAACATGGTGGTGACGGGCGAGAGCTTTGATTACGGCCCCTGGCGCTTCTTGCCGCGCAGCGACCCCTATTTTACCGCCGCCTATTTCGACCACGCTGGGCTCTATGCATTTGGCCGACAGCCCCAAACGGCGTTCTGGAATTTGGAACAGCTGGGTGGATGTTTGTCGCTGATCAGCGGCTCGGAAGGACTGATCGCCGCGCTGGAGCTATTTGGTCCGGCGTACCAGGCCGAACTGGCCGTTGCGGTGGTCGAGCGGCTTGGGTTGATTTCTCGTGGGGCTGACAGCGACCAGGGGCTGGCCCAGGCCGCCTTCGCCGCCTTGGCGGAAGGCGGTGAAGCGCTCCGCTGGGAGCCGTTCTTCTTCGACTGGTTCTGCGGTGCCGCCTCAGAGCGCCGGGCCCTGGAGAGTCCTCGCAGCGTGCTTTACCAGCAGGCGGCCATGCTCGAATTCCGCCGCCGCCTCGAGGGCTATGAGCCCGAGCGACGCGAGCGGTTGGAGTCGCCCGTTTTTGCCGCCGACCTGCCGCAGGAAATGCTGATCGCTGAGGTGGAAAACATCTGGGCCGCCATCGCCTATCAAGAGAATTGGCAGCCGCTTCACGACAAGCTGGCGGCCCTGGAGGCGGCGAGGCTTGCCTATGGCTTGGCCCCGCAGAGCCGTAACGATTGCGATTGATCGACTACGGCCGCACCCAGAGCGGTGTACCGGAGTTCGCTGCCTATGAGATTCCCCCGCCTGCGATCCGCAGCTGCCTTTCAAAAACTTGGGCCCGGACTTGTCACCGGAGCGGCGGACGACGATCCGAGCGGCATCGCCACCTATTCCCAGGCCGGAGCGCAGTTCGGATTCACCCTCCTTTGGACCATGGTCCTGACGTTTCCGCTGATGGTGGCGGTGCAGCTTGTGGCGGCGCCGACCTCGCGGCGATGGGCGAGGGGGCGGCCTTGGTGCTGCCGTTCGACGCGCGCGTCTATACCGTGGCCTTTGCCCTGATCTCACTGGGGCTAAAGATTTTCATCCCCTATCACCGTTACGCGCGCCTGCTGAAATGGCTAACCGCGGTGCTGCTGGCCTACGTGGCTGTGGTGTTCTCGGTCAAACTGGACTGGGGCGAGGTGGGCCGTGGCCTGATACAGTCCAGGATCGAGGGCGGCAGGGCGGGCGTGGGACTCATCGTCGCCCTCTTCGGCATCACGATCAGCCCCTACTTTTTCTTCTGGCAGAGCAGTCAGGAGGTTGAGGAGATCGTGCAACATGCCGATGAACATGCCCTGCGCGCATCTCCCCATGAGGCCAAGGCGCAGTTCGCCCGCATAGGAATCGATACCTGGTTTGGGATGGCGGCCTCCAACCTGATCGCCCTCGCCATCATCATCTCGACGGCCGCAACCCTGCACGCCCACGGAATCAACCAGATCGCCACGGCAGCAGACGCCGCCAAGGCCTTGCGGCCTGTCGCTGGCCCCTTCGCATTCCTTTTGTTCTGCCTGGGCATGTGATTGGCACCGGCTTGCTCGCCGTGCCGGTGCTGGCCGGCTCTGCGGCCCTAAAAATATATGCGATTTCGCCGCTCCATATGCTCTATCTCTTCCGTCTTAGCCTTCGGATCGGTTTTGGGGGGTTCGTCTAAAATGAGGGCGCTATGAAGGGCACCGTGATCGTCGATCACGCGTGGGTCCAGCAAGCGCTGACCGTACTGCGGGCCAAGACCAGGTGTTTTAGTGACCTGCCGCCGACGACCGGCTCTATGGCACCGGCGCGATCAAGATGATGGACCTGCAAGCCGCACCGGTCCTGGTGTGTGATTTTCTAGGTGGCGCTGTCGGCCACCGGTTCCGCACCGAGGGGGCCCGCGGCAACGCCCTGGCCCGTGCCTGCGGCATCGCCAAGGGTGCGCTGCCCAGCGTGATCGATGCCACCGCCGGACTGGCGCGCGACGCCTTCATGCTGGCGGGTCTCGGTGTGCAAGTCACCTTGATCGAGCGTTCACCCGCCGTGCACGCGGCGCTGACTTCGGGGCTTGCGGCGGCGCGCGCCGACCCGTCAGCGGCCCAGGTGGTTGGGCGCATGACCTTGTTGCAGGGAGACAGCCGCCGCCTGCTGGGCGAATTATCCGCCGATGTGGTGCTGGTTGATCCCATGCATCCGCCACGCGGCAACACCGCGCTGGTCAAGCAGGAGATGCGATCCTTGCGCGCTCTGGTCGGTGACGATCCCGACGCACAGGACCTGATGCACGCTGCCTTGGCCTGCGCCAAGAAGCGGGTGGTGCTGAAGTGGCCGGTGCGCGCGCCGCCGATGGCTGGGCTGCGCGCGCCGTCGCATCAGATCGTCGGCAAAACGACCCGATACGACGTCTTTATAATTTCATCTTCTTGATTTGCTTGCGGATCGCTTTTTCGAGCAACTTTTCCGCCTTGCGTACCGCCGCCGTCAGCTTCGCGATCTTACCGATACGCTTCTGAGCCTTCTTTTCGGCCTTGGGGAGTGCCGCTGCCTTGTGGGCTTCGGGCGCCTTGACCTTGGCCGCAGGCTTGGCCTTCGCGACGACCTTGGGGGCGGCCGCAGCCTTGCGGATGGAGGGTCTCTTGACCTGAGCCGTTGGCTTCGCCTTCGCGACCGCCTTGGGGGCGGTGGGTGTCTTCACCCGGACCGCTGTCTTGGGCGTTGCGACGACCTTGGGCGAGGCAGCAGCCTTCGGTCTGCCCAAGGCCTTGGGCTTGGCGGGGTTTTTTGGTTTAACGACTGCCTTTATCACCTTCGCAGCGGCCTTGGGGGCGGCCTTCGGCTTGGTGACTTTCACGCTTTTGGCTGGCGTCGCGGGTTTCACGGTCGCCGCTGTTTTGGCAGCTGCTCTTGGCTTGGCCGGCAGCTTGGCCGTCAGCACTTTTGCGGGCTGTGGCACCGCTGCGGGTGCCACAGCCTTTGCTGGCGCGGCCTTCGCGCGCGCTGATGGGGTGGCTTTGGGTTTTGCTGGGGTGCGTGCCATGGATGTCTCCATTTCCTAAGGGCCAACCCTGACCTTCGTCGGGGGCTTAATCAAGTGGTGCCGTCAAGTTTTCGTGATGCCGAAAACCTGATCCGCCGTTAGCCAAAGACATCCTGATGCCGGTCCGAGCCTGGCGAACAGTAAGTTGAGGAAGCGCCAGGACGGCTCATCCTGGTCGAGATGATGGGTCAGAAGTCCCACCGGCCGATCCCACAAGTGTTGGCGCCGCCGCTCGGCCAGGAGGCGCGCTAGCCGGTTTAGCAATCGCCCAGCACCACGGAATCTGGGCCTCACCCCCCACCGCAGGACGTCGAGATGGGCGTCGACACGGTCGCTTTCGCCCACGCCGTCAAAGGCCGAAAGTCTCAAATCTAGGCTGCGCAGTGCCTCAACCAGCCTCCGCTGCACGGCATTCCACGGCGGCACATAGACCGGCAAGACGCGCTCGAACGTGGCTAGACGCTGCATGCTGGCTGCGATGGCGGCGGCGATCTCCGCAGCGGTCTGGTCGTCGCCAAACTGAGCAGGCGCGTGGCCCTCTGCGCGGCGAGAGCGATGGTCCAGTCCGTGCTGAAGGACGCTGACCGCCGGTTGCGCATTGATAAGAGGCACCAGCTCTGGCGACAGCTGATCGGGAATAACCGACAGGGCCAGCGGAACTTGGTAATGTGCCGACAGGGCCAGCAGGCGGTCGAGCGCGGGGCTGACGTCGATCGCATCGTCGTCTCGCCACCACAGCGGCACGCGCTTGCCCGCGCGTCTCCAGGCCGCGAGTTCGGCGCTTAGCCGAAGCGCACCCAGCATCAGTCGCGCCGTGGCGCGAGCGTGGCCACCAGCCAGGTCCCACCCCAGTCGGCGCTGACCACGGCCTGGTTGGTCACCTTGCCCCAGGCCTTGAGCCGTCGCCAAAGGCGCAGCGGACGTGCGCCCATCCACTGGCTCAGCCCGATCTGCCCGCCAGTCTTGAGGAAGCGGGCGTAGTGATCCATGACCTCAACGATGTCGTTCAGGTATTCGATGCACTCGGGAAATACGATGGCATCGAAATTTTCGTGCGCCGGATAGGCACTGCCGTCGCCGACTTCGAACCGCACCGTGCCTGCAGCGATCTCTTTGGCAAAACGCGCACGCGCCCGCTCGATGGCCACTGAGGAAATGTCGACGCCCAGGTAAGTCACGCCTTGATTTGACTTCAGCGATTCTAGGAACACCCCTTCGCCACACCCAATTTCCAGCACCTTCGTCGCCTGGCGGCCGTCGGTGATCAGCCCAGCCAGCAATCTGTGGTGATGGCGTTGTTCGGTGCGGACCAATCGGTCGTATTCACCGCGTTCGTATTCGGCGTTCCAGCCTTCGGGCGGTGTGAACTTGGGTTTTTCGAACCGGCGGCGCAGTAACAGCTCGCCGACCCAGGGGCGATCCAACGCGGCGAGTTCCATCGCCCGCCGCCAGTGGAAATAGGCCATTTAGGAAAGCAGCCCTAGGCCCGGGCACGGCGATCTGGCGGGGTCAGCGGCAGCACAGCACCGCCACGCGCCGCCTTTCTTGCCACATCGGCGAATTCGAGCCGCGACCGCAGAACCGACAGAAAGGGATATATCGCCGCGCATAGGGCGATCATGACGCCCCAATTGCCTTCGCGATAGCCCTCGCGGCTGACGTAGCATTTGTAGAACCGGCGTACGCCACGGAAGGCATTCGACCACAGGCTTTGTTGCACGCCGCGTTCCGCCAGATCCTGAGCGCGCAGGCGTGTGTAGCGGTCTAGTCGGTTCAGCATGTCGGAAATGTCTTCGTCGACCTTATGGCGCAGAGGATTGATCAACGGAACGCCGCCTGTGCCGATGAAGCGGACGGTCGGGTGCACGCGTTCCTGACCCCAGGCCTTTACCCCCCGACGGTACAGTCGCGTGACCGCCGAGGTGCCGAACGATCCGCCCCAACCATGTCGGACGAGACGTTCGCCGATGTAGTTATCGACCGGCAGGGTGAACCAGTCACCCTGATGAGGTTTTGACAAAAGCTCTTTGATTTCCGCGGCGAGGGCGGGACCCACCTCCTCGTCGGCATCGATCTCCAGAATCCAATCGCCTAAACAGGCGGCGGCCCCCACCGTGCGCCTATCTCCTTCCAATGGGAAAATACCGGATAAGACGCGTGCCCCCATTTCGCGCGCCACAGCTTCGGTACGATCGGTGCAGCGATCCGCCACCACAATGATTTCGTCGCAAAAACTCAGGCGCTCAAGGCAAGCCGGGAGCCGCTTCTCTTCATTGTGTGCGCAAACGAACGCTGAAAGCTTAACCATCAAAGTTCCCCATGGCTGCGGACACGACGCTCCACCACCAATTATTGAGACGCCGCCGGGCCGGTTTACCCCCCGTGCGAGATCTCGGTCAGAATGTCGCAGTTAGTTCTAAAGTCATCGTGCGGGGGCGCTGTGGCGTCACCTGTCTCACCTCCCCGAAACTGAACGGGTTGCCATAGGAAAAGGTATCCCCTTGGGTATTTGCAGGGTTGGTCACAAAGGCATCCACGCGCCACCGCGGGGTTGTGTATTGGGCCGATAGCTTGGCCGTCAGGATGTCGCCCATCTCCGAACTCGCGCCGTTCATGGGCATGTTGGCCTCGAAGGTCAGGTGCGACCGGCCCGTGTAGGCGAGCTGCGCGCCCAACAGCAGCGATGTGCGATCGCTTAATGGGTGATCATAATGAGCCTGAGCGCCGAATGAGACATCAGGAATCCCGGGCAGTCCCGGTTCGACCTTGGTAGCGAAATTACCATTCAGGTGCGAGACCGTGGGCGAGTCGATCATGGCGTTGGCCTGCAGCAGCAGATGAGGCACTGGGGAGAAAGCCACCTCACCCTCCAGCCCGATATTGCGGCCATCGCCAACGTTAGCGGTATAGGACAGGCCGGAGCTGAAATATTGGTCGGTCTGGATGTCGTTCCATCGGGCGTAGAACAGGGCTGTGCGCAGGTTTAGCTTGCCGCCGAAGGGTGAGACCTTGGCACCAACCTCATAGTTTTCCAGCCGGTCTGAACCGTAGATCTGACGCGTGGGTGACGGTGCCGAACGGCCGGCGGTATTAAACCCACCGGCACGGTAACCTTGCGAGGCCAGGGCATAGATCAGCTCGCTAGGGCCCAGGCTGTACTGCAGGCTTACTTTTGGCGACACGCCGTTGAAAGTCTTCGAACCATCCAAATTCCGCGCGCCACTGGGCGATGTCACCACACCCGAAATTACATGCAGCCGGCTGTCGAACAGGCGCGCGCCGAGTGAGGCGGTGAGGCGCTGGCCGAAGTGGTAGGAGACCTCGCCATAGAGCGCGCCCTCATAGAGGCGGTCGGTTCGTTCTTCGGCATAGATTGGCACTGGCGGCAATCCGGGAGATCCGCCGGCGGCACGCAGGGCCGAGGGCGTACTCTCCGCAGTATGCGAGGCATAGACACCGATCAGCCAGTCAAATCGGCCTGGGTTGCGGGGGGTGACGAAGACATCTTGCACCACCAGTTTGTTCTTGGCGGCCTCGCGAAACACCCCCAGGTCGGCCTCGCCGGAATCGAACAGCGAGAGGGCGGCGGAGGCGTCGTACAGGCTGCTGAAATCGTGGCGGACGTAGGCGGTGGACGACTGAACCTTGGCCCACTCACCCGTGTGGATGACCGTAACCCCGACCTCGGAGAAGTTGTTCTTATGCGCTTCGCGAATCCGGTTGGCGCGCTGAAGTCGGGTCCTGGTGGTGTATTGTGTGTCGTTACTTTCCAGGCGCTGGAAGGCGGCGTTGCCGGTGATCGTCCAGCGATCCGCCGCACGCACCTCGGTGGCGATCCGTCCGCCATAGCGCAGGGTACGGTCCACGTTTGACAGCCGCAAATTGACGTCGTCGACAAAGCCGCCATCGACCGCACTGTAGCCAACCACGCGCACCGCGGCCTTGCCAGGCACGATCGGGAGATTACCCATTAGGTCATAAGACGTGCTGGGCGAACCGGAGTCGGTGCGGGCACCCGCAACATCGATGGCCGCCGAACGTCGGTTCAGGTCCGGGCGCTTGGTGACAATTCGAAATACCCCTGACAGCGAGCCGCCGCCGTAGAGCGCGCCCTGCGGCCCGCGCACCACCTCAATGCGTTCGACGTCCGTTAGGCGCAGGTCTGGGTCTGGGGCGTTGTAGGTGATCGGCACATCGTCGAGATAGGTGCCGACCGTCGAGCGGGTGCGTCCGGTGAAGGCCCCATCAGAAAGTCCGCGCAGCAGGATCTTGTCGCGGCCAGGCCCCAGGTTGGTGATGACCACCCCGGCAATCTGGCCGGAAATTCCGGAGGTGTGGCGAGTACCGTTCTGCGACAGCGCCGTGCCACTGATCCGGCTGACGGCGGCGGCGGTGGCCCCAAGGGGTGCGCTGCGTTTGGTGGCCGTGACAACGATCTCGGCCATGGAATCCGCAGTCGGAAGCCCTGGCGGCGGCAGTATGGCGGGCGGCCTAGGCGGTCTGGGCACGACGATCGGCTTGGCAGGCAAGGCGACGGCGAAGATCCGAACGGTTTTGGAATCGACAATCTCAAACCAGCACGGTGCTTGGGCAAACAGCCGGGTAAGGGCGGCGCGCACCGTAAAGCGTCCGCTTAGGGCCTTGGCCTGGCCCGGGCATTGGTCTGCACCCAGAAGAGAGATGTTGGTCTGCAGCGCAAGGTCGATCAGGGCCTCTGAATAGGCCTTGGGCGCGATCGATATCGGGTAGGCAGTGGGTTGGGCCTGGGCGAACGCCGGCCAAGCGAAAGCCAACGGCGCAAGGGCCAATAAGTTCCAGGCCTTTCGGGTTTTGCAGAACCTGGAAAAACCTAGCGGTTGGATGCGCCTAAAGACCTCATAGCAAAGCCCGTGCCGGATGGCATGACCGAGATGGGCGCGAGCAACGACAGTCTTTCGACTACAGCTTTTTCGTCGTCAAGGACAAGCACGCCGGAGAAGCTTTGTTTGCCGGTCTGAGGGTCAGCCAGACTTAACGGCTGGGCGAAATGGCGGTTGAGTTCTGCGACCACGACCGACAAGGGTTGGCCGCGATAGACCAGTCGATCGTTACGCCAGGCGAAGGCGTCTTCAGGATCAACGGCGCTGATGCGGGTCGCCTGGCCGGCGGCGTGGTCCAGACGCTGCCCGGGCAGAAGGCGCACAGCATCGTCGCTGCTTCCATGCGGTCGGACCTCGACGATGCCGCGTCTGACCGTCACGGCAAGGTCGCCGCCACGGCGGCTAACGTCAAATTCGGTGCCAACGACGCGGACCACCCGGTCGCCGACAGTGATCAGAAACGGTCGCTTTGGATCCTTGGTCACGTCGAAAACCGCCTCGGCGTCGCTCATCGTCACCTGGCGTTCGCCTCGTGTCATGCGCACTGTCAGGCGGGAACCGGCATTCATATGCACCTTGCTGCCGTCGCTGAGCACCACGGTGCGGGTCTCGCCGCGAGCGGTTTCATAAGCCTGCTGCGAATAGAGAAATGAACCGGCGAATGGCATCACTGTCAGGGCAACGGCGGCGGCGGCCAACGCCCCACCCAGACCCCACCGGGTCATGCGGTTCGGGCTAGCCTGCCGTGGGATCAGCTGCACGGGAGAACCAGTCTGGTCCAGGCGCGACTTTATAGCGGGGGCGATCTGGTCGATCTCTGACCAAACGGCGAGTGTATCGTCATAGGCGGCCTTGTGGCGCGGTGAGGCCTCAAGCCAAGCGTCGAAATCCACCCAGTCCTGGTCACCACTGGCGTCGTTCCGCAGGCGCATGAGCCAGTCGACCGCCGCCTGACGTTCATTGTCTGTGCCGCCCTGCTTGCCGCCGCGCATTGTCAGCCTGTGTTCCGGGAAATCTTGATGCCCTGCCCCCATGACGCCGCCGATGCCATCCCCCCCCCGCTTGCGCATCAAACGGCCCCGTTTCCAGATGATCCCAGTCGTTTGACCAAAATCTTGATGGCTGTGCTGATGTGCTTTTCCACGGCCTTGGTCGAGACACCCATCGCCTTGGCAGTCGCCGCCTGACTCAAGCCCTCGAGGCGGTGCAGCGAAAACGCCTGGCGCATTCGCGGCGGCAGGTCCTCGATCGTAGCCGTAGCCGCCAAAAGGCGCTGACGAGACGACACAGCGTCGTCGGCGGCGGGAATGTCGGCGATTTCCTCTTTGCCAACACTGATTCGGCGGCTGTCTCGCCATGCCGTGTCGCGTGCCAGACCGCGCTTCTGCTGGCGCAGGCGGTCGAGCATGAGGTTCGAGCCGATCTGGTAGAGCAGGGCCATGGGATTATGCACCACGGTCGACAACTTCAACGTCGCCAGCTTCAGATAGATGTCCTGCACCAGGTCTTCGGCTGCCGCCGCCGAGCCCAGTTTCGCAGCGAACAGGCGAACCAAGCTGGCCCGGCGTTCCAGATAGAGCGCAATGATTTCAGAAGGTGCCGTATCGGGCACCGTCTGATCGGTCCGGCGATCACCGTCCGTCAGCCGTTGGGTTTTCGTCTCAACAGACGCCATGCGCATTTCGTCAGACCCCCAAGATCCAAACCGGTCAGGCGCTTAAGCCACCGCAGAAGCCATCCAGGTTGATGCCTTCTAATGTCACCTAAACCAAGACAATCGGTTTGTCGCCTCGTCGCTGCCAGGCGCGGGCCCGGCCTTACCGCATTTATGCAGCGGTCCGTAACACCGACCTTTCGCGATTAAGCCGTCATCAGCAGACGGGGCCTTGGCTGGACCATTGCCGGTCAGACCTCGCTCGAAAAACATCTTGCGTCTTGACGGGCCTATGCAAAGGATCGCGCCAATCTGTCCGGGAATAAGGCGGTTTCGAAAACGAGGGAGATGACCCGGGCCGGTTCCGGGTGGGTGCCAACGGCCCCGCTGCTTCGTTTCCTCGATCCGACCGTCCAAGCCTCCCGGTTTTAAGAATGCGCTCAAACCGCCCATTGGCTTTGTGAGGACCAAATCCTTGAAAAGAATCGTCAACATTCAACTTGTAGCCCCCGCGGCCCTTGCCGCCTTCGCCCTTGCCGCCGGTGCGGCAGGTCCTGCCTCCGCCACGGAAGCGGCCTGTACGGCGACTGCCGCGACCGTCATTCCCGCCAGCGTCTCGATCCTGCCCACCAAGGGGGCCAAGGTCACCAAGGCAGACTATGTCGCGGCCAAGGGCGCGACCGGTCCCTATTGCAAGTTGATCGGCGAAATTAACGCGGTCGATCCGATGGCCCATCCCGTGCTGTTCGAGGTCAATCTGCCAGAGGCCTGGAATGGCAAGGCCTTGCAATATGGCGGCGGCGGCCTGAACGGCACTCTGGTCAATGGCCTACAGCCGCTACGCGACCAGCCCCCGGGCGTGCCTATTCCGATCGCTCAAGGCTATGCGACCTACGGTACCGATGCCGGCCATCCGAACGCAAAGCCCGACATACAAGTGTTCTGGACTAACCCGGAAGAGGCGATCAACCACGCCTATGCATCGTACAAGAAGACCCACGACGTCGCACAGACCCTGATCTCTGCCTATTATGGTAAGGCTCCGACGCGCCGCTACTTTTTCGGCGGCTCAGAAGGTGGGCGCGAGGCGATGAACTCGATCCAGCGTTATCCGAACGACTATGAGGGCGTTATCGCCACAGTGCCGGCAGTCCACTGGGTTAGCGGAAAGCTGGCCAATAATCGCTCGTTCCGTCTGGCAAGTGATGGCGGTTTTCTCAGTGCGGCCAAGCTCAAGCTGCTACGGAACGCCACGAATGCAACCTGCGACAAGCTCGATGGCCTGGTCGACGGGGTGATCTCCCGCTACCGCGGCTGTTCGACCCTGTTTAAGCCAGAGAGCATTCGTTGCGTCGGCGGTGCTGATACTGGCGACACCTGTTTGTCAGACAAGCAAATCGCCCTTGTCAACGGTATCCGTTCGCCCTACCGCCTGCCTTTCCCAATTGCCAACGGCTATACTGAGTTCTCGGCTCTGAGCACCGGCGGCGAAGATATGGACGGTACGGTTAATCCATGGATCGTCGATGACGAAAAACTACCCGCCGATGATCTCGGCCAGAGCCACTATGGACCTGGCACGATCCGCTTCTTGATCACGCGCGACGCCAAGTACGTCGGTGATCCTGATCCGGCCCAATACAAGGATGCCATTCTAAAGGCGTCGATGATGATGGACGCCACCAATCCCAATCTCGGTGCCTACCAGGCGCACGGCGGCAAGCTGATCATGAAGGAAAATACGGCCGATTATACGGTCTCACCGGAAGGTGTGTTCACCTACTACGACACTGTGGTGAAGACGCTCGGCAAGCCCAAGGTCGACTCCTTCGTTCGCTTTTACGTCAATCCGGGCGTCAATCACGGCGGTTCGGGAACCCAGGCCGACGGATCGCAGATTCCTGACAAGGTCGATTTGCTCGCCGCGCTCGACAAATGGGTCGAGAGCGGTTCTGTGCCTGGGACCCTGACCGTCGCCAGCTATGCCAAGGAAAGCCTCGGTACGCCGATCGCGGTGCGGCCGCTGTGCGCCTACCAGACCTATCCCTCCTATGTTTCGGGCGACCCCAAGGTGGCGGCCAGCTTTACCTGCAAGCCCTTCTGAGAGGAAAATGAAAAGGGCCTGGACACCGCGCGGTATCCAGGCCCGATTTCAATAAGGGTGGGCGGCGCTTCCGATCGGATGCGCCGCCGTTTTTCTTAGTTCACAGCGAAGCAGTATAAAAGACCAGCGCCGCCGGTCGAGACTAGGTTTGGCTGGCTGCAGCCACGGCTATCGTGGCTTGAGTTCCAGGAGCCATTGCCGCCGCCGGTCTTGTCGTGGTGGCCCAACCGCACCGAGCCATCGCTATTCGACGTGTAGTTCTTGCAGGTCTTATCGGCACCGGCAGGATAGGCGCGACCGTCCGGCGTCGAGCCGGTCAGGATGTCATGTTGGTTGGGCATGTCGCCCACGCCGTTGACGACGGTGTTCTTCTCGGTGAACGAGGTCATCTTTGCAAAGGCAACGCCCATGCGGGCGTCGTTGATGTCGTCGCCGTGGATCTGGGCGACGCTGTCGCCGACCTTGGCACCACGTGCGTTGAACCACGGACCCTTGCCAATGCGGTCGCGCGCGTTCACGGCGCCCGCGCCTTGGGTGCTCAGATAGGCGTGCCAAGTTACGCCGCCGCGGCCGGCGGCCGTGGCCAGGGCCTGGCAGTGAGCGTCAGCACCGGTGAGACCGCCGATGTTGGCCCCATCGCCTTTGCCAACGCTGGTGACGAAGAAGCTCATCGGCGCCGGCGGCGGCGGGGCAGCGGCGGGAGCCGCCGGGGCCTGTGCGAATGCGACCGCACCGACGATCGAGGCGGCTGCGACGCCGCTCAGCGCGGCGGCGATCATTTTTTTGTTCATCTGCATTTTAGGTCTCCGTTCCCTTTTTTCAGTTGTCACTACCAGACCACCTTTTGCAGAGGGCCTAGCGCTCGTTTCAAGATTCGAACGATGGCATGGACAAAGTCAGTTGGCCACATGCTCTAGATTAACAGAACGCGAGAAAGACCCGCCGCGATTTGAGTGTGCGGCGCTTAAGCCCTCGGCGGGGCCGTTGCACCGACCATCAGGCTGGGGTCAAGGTTGCGGCCTTTCCATTTCATCCGCCAGCAGCAATGCGGGCCCGTAGCGCGGCCCTCCATGCCCACCGCGCCTAGGCGCTCGCCGCGCCCGATGGTTTTGCCGGCGGAAACGTCGATCCGCGACATGTGCAGGTACATGGACACCAGACCCTGACCGTGGTCGATCATCACCAGACCTCCATCGTAGTGCAGACCGGTCTCGGCGAAACAGACTGTGCCAGCCCCGGGTGCGACAATCGGTGTTCCCACCGGTGCCGCCAGATCAATGCCGTAATGAGGACGTTCCGCTATGCCGTTTAGGATGCGCTGACCGCCGAAAAGGGCTGAAACGCGGGTGTATTGCACCGGCCAGTCGAAGCCGGTGCGGAAGGCGTCGGCGTCGGCATCGCTGGCGAAGCCTGCCGCCTTGCGCACCGCTTCGGTGTGGATGCGTTCCAGAAGGGCGGGGTCTGAGGGTGTAACCTGGTCCTGCGGCAAGCCCTCTATGCGCTGGGTATCGTAGGTTCCCGGCGCGATGGTCAGGATCTGAGTTGCACGGCCATCGTCCGTCTCGACCATCAGTTCGGCCAAAGGCGGGGCGTCGCGGTCAAAGCCGACCACGAAATAGCCCGAAGCTGAAGCGCGGCCCACCGACAGGCCGTCGACAAACACCGTCGCGCGCGGTTGCGTTGCACCGATGGCGTAGCCGCATTGCTTCAGTTTTCCAGCCAGTGCGAGGCTGGGCGGTTTGGCGAAGGTACTGGCCGGAGCAAGGCCACTCAGTCCGGTACCCACAAGAGCGGTAAGGACCGTGCGGCGGTTCATGGCCGCGTCGTCCATGCCGCTCGCCAGGTCATGGATTGAGCGCTTTCCAGCGCTGCAGGGCCTCGGCCGGTCCGGCGTAGGCTTCCTGCAGGATCGGGTTCCAATATCTCAAGGTATCGACCGGTATCTTCTGGCTGGTCACGGCGCACAGCACATGCCGGCCGGGCCGCAGCACGGTATATTCGCCGTCGCCATAGTGAAGCACGGCTATGTCGGCATTCTGGTCGCGATCGAAGGCGTTCATCGGAACAAGCTTACCTCAATACCGCCGCTCAGAACAGGTCACCCTGGCCCGGCGGCGGTGCGGAAGTTCTAGGCCGGGGCGATTTCGCTGCAGCGGCGGGCGCATCGCCATCAATCACTGCTCCGCGCTCGCCGTCTGCGAACACCAGTTGCACGCTGTCACCCGATTGCAGGGCGCTGGCGCTACGCACCAGATGGCCGTTGGCGCCATGGATTCGCGCGAAGCCACGCGCCAGAGGTCCGTCCGGATTGTACGATTGGCGCAGCTTATCGAGTGCCGTCAGCTGTTCCGCCCAGCGGCTCAGTCGCCTGTCCAGTGCGGGCCTGGCGCGTGCGGCGATGTCGTTAAGTCGGAGGGCGTTCACCTGTTGCGGCCTATGCAGCAAGCCCGGCTTGAGCGGCGAGGCGACGCGGGCCAGGTCATTGGCGTGCAGATCGACGTTGCGCCTTAGCCCCCCAGCCAGGCGGCTAGAGGCATGGTCGAGCCGCTGACTGGGAATCGCGGTCAGGTCTTCCTTGCGCGGCAGGCGCGCTCCGTTCATTCGCAAGCGGCGGTCGTCGATCAGGCGCTGTCCTGCCCGGAGCATCCGCCGCTCAAAGTCGAGCACTGCCCCGCGGAGCTCAGCCAGGACCGGAGTGGCTATTTCGGCGGCGGCGGTGGGTGTGGGCGCGCGGCAGTCAGAGGCGAAGTCGATCAGGGTCGTGTCGGTTTCATGCCCGACGGCGGAGATCAGGGGAATGGCGCTGGCCGCGACCGCCCGTGCCAGACCTTCATCATTGAAAGGCCACAGGTCCTCAACCGAACCGCCGCCCCGTGCGACGATCAGCACATCGGGACGGGGAACCGCTCCGCCTGGCATCAAGGCATTGAAACCGGCGATCGCCGCCGTCACGGCCGCCCCCGCCTGGTCGCCTTGCACCACCACAGGCCATACCAGCACCCGACATGGCCATCGCTCCCGCACCCGATGAAGGATGTCGCGTATCACCGCCCCAGTCGGGCTGGTGATCACGCCGATCACTGCCGGGCTGGGCGGCAGGCTGCGCTTGCGGGCGGAGTCGAACAATCCTTCCGCCGTCAGCCGCGCCTTGAGCCGCTCCAACTGGGCCAGCAGGGCACCAACCCCGGCAGCCTCCATACTGTCGATCACAATCTGGTAGCGCGAGCCGGCCGGGTAGGTGGTTATGCGGCCGGTGACCACGACCTCAAGCCCATGCTCGGGCCTGACCGACAAGCGGGAGACCTGGCCTTTCCAAACCACGCCGTCGAGGCTGGCTTTGTCGTCCTTCAACGTCAGATAGACGTGGCCGTTGGCGTGGTGGGTGACTTTCGAGAGTTCGGCGCGCAGGCGCACGAAGCCGTAGGCGTCTTCCAGGGTGCGCTTGAGCGCAAAGGCCAATTCAGAAACGGAATAGGCCGGGGCGTTACTGTCCGCCCCGGCCGGTTGGCCGTCTAAATCAAAATCGGTTTCGCTCACCGGCCTAATCTAGGCCCGCACGCGCACAGCGCCATAGGCTGTTTCGAAAATGGCCGCCGACAAACGAATTTAACGCGCGCGAAAACTAGATGTAGCGCCGCAGTGAGCGCGCCAGATCGGTTGCGCCATTCTTCTTGCGGGCCTGTTGTGGTTGGTAGGCGATCTGGGCGTGGTCGTGGCAGTAGGGGCCCTCTGATCCGCCGATGCCGCGGCCGCAGAAAGTGAAGCCGTCAGTTGCCGGATCTCCGATCGGCCATTTGCACATGTGAGCCCCCAGGGTCAGCACTGTGGCCGAACCCGGTGCCTCCTGGCGTGCCACGGCCGGCAATGACGGGGCCATCGGCGTGCGAGCTTCGACGACGCGACGTTGCGGCGCCTTGGCCGGTGCCGGGGCTGCAACGCGGGCGGCGCGCGGCGCCTTGAAGGCTGGACGGGTCGGCTGCGAGGGTGCCGCGCGGCCTGACAGACCCAGGCGGTGCACCTTACCAATCACGGCGTTGCGGGTAACGCCGCCAAGTTGCTTGGCGATCTGGCTAGCGGAAAGCCCGTCCAGCCAGAGTTTCTTCAAGGTAGCGACCCGCTCGTCCGTCCAACCCATAACTAGCCCCTAGATGTTGTATGTGAGCCCCGCTTGGGCCCAACCGCCTACAACATAGAGTAGCCAACGAGCTTCCGACCACAATAGGCGCCGTGCCTTCGTCCACAGAAACGAACGTTTAGACGCAGTCTTGCGCTGCGTACCGCCTGGGGGCACATCTTGGGGATGCATGATCTCGCCGACCGCGCCGAAGCCCCTACTGCTGTGCCGCCCACGCCGCGCGATTTTTTCGGCTTCAACAGTCTTGGGTTTCAGACCCTGTACCTGAAAGAGGTGCGCCGGTTCTGGAAGGTCTCCACCCAGACCGTCCTGGCACCGGTGGTTACGACCCTGCTTTACATGTTGGTGTTCGTGGTCGCCGTCGGGGGTGGGCGCCGGGCGGTTGAGGGTGCCACCTTTGCCCAGTTTGTGGCACCAGGCCTGATCATGATGGGCATTCTGAACAATGCCTTCGCCAATTCCTCATCCTCGCTGCTGCAATCGAAAATGTTTGGCCTGATCAGCGACGTACTCACACCGCCGCTGGCTCCGCTCGAAATCGTTCTGGCCTATGCTCTGGGTGCCCTGTCGCGCGGAGTATTGGTCGGTACCGTCACCGCCCTGACGATCCTGGTTCTGCCGGGCCATTCCCTCATGCTCAGCCACCCGTGGGCCGTCGTCTATTTCGCCTTTACCGCCTCAATCGTGCTGGGACTGCTGGGCATTCTCACGGCGCTTTGGGCTGAAAAATTTGATCATATCGCGGGTGTGACCAATTTCGTGATCATGCCGATGACGTTCCTGTCTGGCACCTTCTACCTGGTCGACAAACTGCCCGAGCCGTTCCGCACTGCAAGCCGGTTCAACCCGTTCTTCTATCTGATCGATGGCTTTCGCTATGGCTTCATCGACCATGCCGACAGTAACCTCATTGTCGGCGTCACACTGTCGGGTGTGGTGGCCATTGTTCTGTTCGGTTTGTGCTGGCACCTGTTTAAGATTGGCTGGCGCTTGAAATCCTGAGATGAACCTTCATTTGACAAGCTGGGGCTGAGGCCCGAAAACGCTCAGCCTTCCGTTTCCCCCGCCGCCTGCGGGGGATTTTGCTTTGGAGGGTTGCACCTTGTCCGCCGAGAACTACGCCTCAACCATGCCGCATGTTATGGCCGTCTACGGTCGTTCGCCGTTGGCGTTCGAGCGCGGCGAAGGCGTGCGCCTGTACTCCACGGACGGTGAAGTCTATCTCGATTGTGTGGCGGGCATCGCCACCAACGGGCTTGGCCACGCCAATCCGGTGCTGATTGAGGCCCTGACCAGACAGGCCCACAAGCTGTGGCACGTCTCCAATATCTACAAGATTCCCGAGCAGGAAGCGCTCGCCAAGCGGCTGACCGATGCCAGTTTCGCCGATGTGGTGTTCTTCGCCAATTCGGGTGCCGAGGCGGTGGAGTGCGCGCTGAAGACGGCCCGCAAGTACCATTCCGCCAACGGATCGCCCGAGCGCTATGAGATCATCGGCTTTGAGGGTGCTTTCCACGGCCGGACCTACGCCACGATCAACGCGGCCGGCAATGAGAGCTACATTGAGGGTTTTGGTCCGCGGCTGCCCGGCTATGTCCAAGCCAAGTTCGGCGATTGGGACGATGTGCGTTTCAAGATCGGACCCAACACCGCCGGCGTGATCATCGAGCCTGTCCAGGGCGAAGGCGGCGCGCGCTCTCTCTCGCCGGCGCAGATGCTTGAACTGCGCGAGATATGCACCCAGGCCGGTATCTTGCTGATCTACGACGAGATCCAATGCGGCATGGGACGTTCTGGCAAGCTCTACGCCTATGAATGGGCACCGGGGGCTGAACCCGACATCATGACTATCGCCAAGGCGCTTGGCGGCGGCTTTCCGATTGGTGCCTGCTTGGCCACACAGGAAGCGGCTAGGGGCATGCTGGTCGGTGCGCACGGCTCGACCTTCGGCGGCAACCCGCTGGCCATGGCCGTCGGCATCGCGGCCTTCGACGAGCTTGCGAAGCCAGCCCTGCTCGACCATGTCAACAAGGTCGGCAACGCTATGCGCCAGCAGCTGGAGCGCTTGAAAGAGCAATACAGCGATATTGTGCTGGATATCCGGGGGAAGGGCTTGCTGATCGGGATCAAGCTGGGCCCGAACAATCGCGATTTCATGGTGATGGCGCGCGACCATAAGCTCCTGATTGCCGGCGGCGGAGACAACTGCATCCGGATGCTGCCGCCGCTGAACATAACCCTCGAAGAGGCTGAAGAAGCGGTCCAGCGGCTGGAAATGGCCTGCAAGGCGATGCGAAATGCGGCGCAGGCATGACCGCGCCGCGCCATTTCATCAATCTGTGGAGCCTAGAGCCGACGGTCTTGCGCCTGATGCTCGACGACGCCGCTCGGCGAAAATCTGCCCGCAAGGGCTGGCCCAAGGCCAAGGTCGATGCCGACGCGCCGGCGCGTGACCGTAGCCTTGCCATGGTGTTCGAGAAGAACTCCACCCGCACTCGGTTTTCGTTCGACGCCGCCATCCGACAGCTTGGCGGCGCAGGCGTTATCGCCACGGCAGCCGACATGCAGTTGGGCCGCGGTGAGCCGGTCGAAGATACGGCGATGGTGCTGTCACGCATGGTCGACGCGGTGATGATCCGTGCAAACCGGCACGCGGATGTGGAGCGGTTCGCCGCCGCTGCGACCGTGCCAGTGATCAACGGCCTGACCGAAGCGAGCCATCCCTGCCAGATCATGGCCGACCTGCTGACCATCGAGGAACATCGCGGGCCTGTTGCCGGTAAGACCATTGCCTGGATCGGCGACGGCAATAACGTCTGCGCCAGTTTCATCCATGCCGCAACGCTGTTGGGGTTTAATCTGAACATTGCCTGCCCGCCCAGCTATGGCCCTGGCGTGGCCGACCTGTCCCGTGCGCTCGAACACGGTGGCAAGGTTTCGCTGGGTGACGACCCGCGTGCGGCTGTGCGTGGCGCAGATGTGGTGGTGACCGACACCTGGGTTTCCATGGGCGACAAGGATGAGGACGAGCGCATGTCGGCCCTGGCGAATTTCCAGGTCGACGACGCCCTGATGGACCATGCAGCCAAGGACGCAGTGTTCCTGCACTGCCTGCCGGCGCACCGTGGCGAGGAGGTGACGGATGCGGTCATCGATGGCCCGCGGTCGCTGGTCTGGGATGAGGCCGAGAACCGTATCCATGCCCAGAAGTCGGTGTTGGCCTGGTGCTTCGGCGCCATTGGCTGACGCCGCTACCCGAGGTTTCGTTTTCGGGGTTGCTTCCCATATGCGCTGAATGAGTCCTGACCTGAACACGATCGCCGCCGCCGATGACCTGATCCTGCCTTTCGCGATCGAGGGGGCTCCTGTGCGTGGGCGTCTGGCGCGACTTGGCGCGGCTGTTGATGAGATATTGACCCGCCACGACTACCCCGAAGCCGTGGCCAACCTTTTGGGCGAGGCCTGCGCACTGGCGGCTCTGGTCGGTTCCAACCTGAAATTCGAAGGGCGGCTGATCGTCCAGGCCCAAGGCGACGGGCCGGTGGCCTATGTTGTGGCCGATTACGACAGCAACGGCGGCCTACGCGGCTATTGTCGCTATGACGCCGACCGCGTCGCAACCGTCAGCCAGGACTTTGCACGACCGGGTGCCAAGACCTTGCTGGGTCAGGGGGTGTTTATCATGACCCTCGACCAGGGGCCTGATACCGAGCGGCACCAGGGCGTGACCCCGATCGAGGGAGAAACCTTCGCACTCTGCGCCGAGCGCTACTTCGCCCAGTCGGAACAGACCCCAACCCGGGTGCGTTTGGCCGTGGGCCAGGCTGATCGCGGCGAGGGTGCCCGTTGGCGCGCTGGCGGTATGTTGATCCAGGCGGTGGCGTCCGACGATGCGCGTGGCGATACCGAGGAAGCCTGGACCCGAGCGCAGGCCTATTTCGAGACGATCGGCGAGGATGAATTGATCGATCCGCTGCTGAGCGGGGAGCAGCTGCTGTTCCGTCTTTTCCATGAAGACGGTGCACGTGTGTTCGATGCTAAGCCGCTGTCGGCCTTCTGTCGCTGTTCCGTCGACCGGATCAAAGGAATCTTGGCCCAGTTCCCGGCCGAGGAGCGGGCGGATATGGTCGAGGCGGACGGCAAGATCCGCGTCACCTGCGAATATTGCGCTCGCGTCTATGCGGTCGCGCCCGATGGGATCGACGTTGGCGGCGTTTAGACGCGCCGGCATCCAATGGTCTGTTATGTAATTTCAGCGAGGAATGAGGGATAAGCCCGCTTGCCGCGTAAACAGGGGCAAAGGGGAATCGTCCGGCCATGCAGATGCTTCGGGGGAAATCGCGCCGTTGGAAGTTGATCGCCGCCGGAATCGCGGCCGTCTTACTCTCTTTGGTCGGCTACTTGTCCTACTGGAGCAGTACGAATGCGGCCATGCTGCGCCTGTTGCCCGACAGCCTTCCCAGCAATCCCGCCCTGTATCGCTTCGCCGTGGCCGAGGGCCAATCTGTGTTCAATCAAAACTGTGCCAGCTGTCACGGACGCGATCTGCAGGGCAGCCAGACAAACGGCGTACCCAAGCTTACCGACCGCGATTGGCTGTACGGCGAAGGCCGTTTGTCGGAGATCGAACAGATTGCCCTTTACGGCATCCGGTCTGCCAATCACCGCACCAAGAACCTGGCGGATATGCCTGCGTTCGGACGCCAGAAGCCCTACGCCCGCTATGATCTAGCACCGCTGACCACGGCGGAGATTTCGGACATCGTCTCCTATATCGAACTGGCCCAGGGCCGTTCGCCCGACATGGCAGCGGTCAAGCGCGGCATCGACCTGTTCGACCGCAAGGGCCAATGCTTCGACTGCCACGGCAATGATATGGGTGGCGACAACTACATCGGGGCGCCGATGCTCTCCGACAAGATCTGGCTCTACGGCGACGGATCGCGCGAAACCATTACCCGCACGATCGAGCAAGGTCTCATGAGTGTTTGCCCGATGTTCAAGGACAAGATCAGCCCCGCGAAAATTCGCGCGGTCGCGGCCTATGTCCATTCCAAAGCCCCAGTCTCGCCGCCGGCGGATTGATCGGAGACGGAAACTCAGCATGGCCAAGCCACAGCCCAAGTCCAAACTTTCCGAAAAGACCACCCCGCTCGATCACGGGCGCAAGGTGGCCAAGAATATGTTCGAATGGTCGACGAACCCGACGCGAACCCTGTGGATCGGCGCGATTGGTGCGATCTTCGGCCTGGTGCTTGCCGGGTTCGGCCTGCTGACGGCAAAGGGCACGCGCGTGCGGACCGTGCCGCCTGAGGCCGTTGCCATGGTCAATGGCCGGCCGGTCCTGATGGCCGACTATGTGGCGCAACTCGAGTCTGAGACGGGCAAGCCGCTTGCGCAGGCCGATGCGGCAGAGCGCAAGAAGGTGCTCAACGAAATGGTGACCGAGGAACTGTTCGTGCAGCGCGGCATAGAAACCGATGAGCCGAGCGTTGATCCGGATGTCCGCAATGCCCTCGTCAATGCGGTTGAGACCCTGGTTTCCGTCGATGCGGTGACCAAACTCCCGACCGAAGATGAGCTGCGGGTGTACTATGAAATGAACCGGCTCAACTATTCCACGCTCGGTGTTTTGGGTGTGAAAGACTTCGTGGCTCCGGCCGGATCAGACCCCGCCACCGCCCTGCAGAACGCCCAGGCGGCGGCCGCTGCGATCAGAGCCGGTACTGACCCAACCATCGTGGCGGCAAAATACAACCTGCGTGACACAGGGCGCGTGATTGGCGGGGAGCTGTATTTCGCCGCCCAAATTCACCTTGGAAAAGCGCTCTACAGCAAGGCAGTCGTGCTCAAAAAAGGCCAGGTTACCGACGCCATTATTCAGCCAGACGGGCCGCATGTGGTGTTTGTCACTGGCAACACGCCACCGGTCGCAACCCGCTTCGAGTATGCGCGGCTACAGGTGCTGACGGACTACAAGCAGGACCTGCAGAAGCGCATGCAGGCCAATGAGAATAAGTTCCTGCGAGATCGCGCCGACATTCTGGTCGCCAAGGCCTTCCAATGAGGGGCCTCTGGCTTTGCCTGCTCGCCCTGGCTGCCACACTGTCTTTGGCGGGGCCAAGCTTGGCACATACGCGCAGCGAGACCCATTCCAGCTGGCAGATTCAGGGGCCGGCGGTGACGATGTCCTTCACCGTACCTGACCTTGAGGCTCAACGGTTGGTGCCCAAAGACCAAACCTTCACGGTACAGACTGTCGCGGCCTACCTGACGAAGCATTTGTCGGTCACCGCCGAGGGAAAAGTGTGCCCCTTGGCCCGTCCAGTCCGGCCCGCCTTAGCCGTGGGCAATGTCAGCCGCTACGACTTCGCCTGGAACTGCCCGAGCGCCAATAAGATCATTCTGACTGACACCGCCTTCTTCGAGCTGGTTTCGACCCATACCAACATGGTGCAGATTCAGACCGGCGACGAGTTTGTCGAACAGCTGTTCACCAAGGACGAAACAAGCCTGCAGGTCGGAGGCGAAGAGTCCGCCAACGCACTTAAGAACGCTAGTTTTTTCAGATACATCCAGATGGGCATCATGCACATCTTCACCGGGGTTGATCACCAGTCCTTCCTCCTAGGCCTCGTGCTCCTGTCGCGGCGATTGCGTGACCTTACCTTTGTGATCACCGGCTTCACCCTGGGGCACAGCCTGACGTTGGCCCTGGCAGTGACCGGAATTCTGCGGCCGCACGCGGAATATATCGACGCCCTGGTTGGACTGACGATCGCCCTGGTCGGGGCGGAGAGTTTGTCGATGAATTCGGGAAAGACCGCCACGGTCGCCCTCGCGACAGGCGGTCTGCTTTTGCTCATGGGTTTGGGCAAGCTCTTGGGCCTCGGCGGATTGCCCGTGCTGCTCCTGGTAGGCGGCGGTCTGTTCTCGGCTAATTATCTGATGGTGTCGGGACACCTGCGCGATGCCGCGCGGCTGCGGCTAGTCGTGACCCTGGTGTTTGGGCTGATCCATGGCTTTGGATTTGCCGCCGGCCTGCTTGAAATGAAGCTGCCGAGGGAGCGGCTGGCCGAATTACTGGTCGGTTTCAATCTCGGGGTCGAAATCGGTCAGCTCACCCTGGTGCTGACGGTGCTTGGCCTCGTGGCCCTGCTGGTGAAGCTGGGTATGCGACTGCCTCGCCGCATGGTGACGGACTTTGCGGCCTCGTTCCTGGTGGGTCTTGGCCTATTCTGGTTCGTGATCCGCAGCTACGCGTGAGGTTGGCCGGCATCTTGTGCCGGACCCAAGGCGTTGTTTCCCGCAACACACGCATATCATTCTTCCACAGGCTTCATGCTGCATTGCAGCAAATACTTGCGAATCAGCGCCGAGAATGCCACAAACAGATTTATAGGTAGTATCTTCGACCAAGCGTGAACAGGTCGAATCTTCGTTTTGGTGACTGACCGTTGAGTTTCTAAGCCAGTCTCGAAAGCGCCGACGTCGGGGGGCGTATCGCCCTCGCCGCACAGGACAAGATAAGTTTGTTATTCCCCCTCACGACGCGTGCGAATGCGCACGGGATCTGTATCGCTATTGCCCTAGGTATAGCCACCGGAGCCGCTCTTGGCGGAGCCTATATGTTGGGCGGCATGGCCAAGGCTGTCGAGCAGCATGCCCGCTATTCTCGCCTCGCTGACGCCGCTTCTGATGGATTTTCCGAACTTGCCCTTACCAGGGCGACTACTGACACCCGTATCCTCGCCGTTGCCCGCCGGCTCGACCCGGACGCTGTGGCCGCCCCAGACTCGACCGATCAAAATCGCCAACTCGAAGCACTGAACACACGTCTGCAACGGCGTCTGTATGCTGAGGGCGGCAGCATGCTGCTGCGAGCCAGCCTTGGCGGTGCCTACAATCCCTCTGTGGCCCCATTCCATTTCCCCGGTGCCCTCGAAGGCTCGCGCGAACTCGATTGTCTCACCCAGGCCGTATATTATGAAGCCCGCGGCGAGACCCCCAGTGGCCAGGCTGCCGTGGCCCAGGTCGTGTTGAACCGCGCGCGCATTACGGCATTTCCAAAGACCGTCTGCGGCGTCGTTTTTCAGCGCGCCACACTGCATGGCTGCCAGTTCAGCTTCGCCTGCGATGGCTCAACCCTGCGCGAGCGCGAGCCGAGGGCTTGGCGCCGAGCCCAGACGGTGGCTTCCCGCGCACTCGATGGATTTGTGATGACGGAAGTTGGTGCTGCGACCCACTTCCACACCCTTGATGTCGCGCCGATGTGGGGTTCTCGCCTGCTGCGCGTCGCCCAGGTCGGGATGCATGTCTTCTACCGCTTCGGCGGTCACGCCGGTCAGCCTGACGCCTTGACGTCTGACGTTGAATTCGCGGCCAATGTGCCGGCGGATGGTGCCCCGGTCTCGCCTGTCACGTCTGCTCTGCAGGCCGCTCGTGCTCTGTCTATACCGGCACCTGTCCTGGTGGCTGGTGGCGTCGGCGGTCCGGTGACTGCGCCGGTGGAACCCGCCTCCGCTCCAGCCAAGCCGGAAAACACGCCGGTAAGGGACCATGCGGACAAGCCCGCTGCGGCGGTTTCCAGCCCAGCTTAGGCTGCGTCTGCCCCTCAATTAGGAATAGGCGGCCATGGCTTTTGGATCGGC
>Ga0209296_1000298_pt1 | contig 42480 bp, 45 predicted proteins | sample S_130206_EF_Meta_FD_187319 | JGI IMG/M metagenome (GOLD analysis project Ga0209296, IMG submission 187319) | Freshwater microbial communities from Lake Simoncouche, Canada to study carbon cycling - S_130206_EF_MetaG (SPAdes) (version 2) | ecosystem: Environmental > Aquatic > Freshwater > Lake ...
GTTCTTCGGGGGCTACAGGTTCATCTGGTTCTAGTGGTTCTTCAGGAACAATGGGAACCGCAGGTTCGGGTGGTAGCTCAGGTTCTTCAGGAACAATGGGAACCGCAGGTACAGGTGGTAGCTCAGGAAGTAGTGGTTCATCAGGAAGTAGTGGTGCAACAGGTTCTTCGGGGGCTACAGGTTCATCTGGTTCTAGTGGTTCTTCAGGAACAATGGGAACCGCAGGTTCGGGTGGTAGCTCAGGTTCTTCAGGAACAATGGGAACCGCAGGTACAGGTGGTAGCTCAGGTTCAAGTGGTACATCGGTTGCCGTATCAGGAACAAGTAACGCAATTACTAAATTTACTGGTGCAACAACAATCGGTAACTCAAATATTACAGATGACGGTACAAATATACGTTTAAATGGAAACACCATAGTTACGGGTTCATTATTAATTACAGGCAACTTAACTGCACAACAATTTATTGTTAGTTCTTCGGTTACTTACTTAACTACAAGTTTTTCAAGCGGTTCATCAACATTTGGTAATTCAATAGATGATAATCATAATTTTACAGGTTCATTATTAGTTTCAGGAAGTGAAAGTATCAACGGTACACTATCTGTTGCGATTGGTGGTTTAACCGAATTCCAAGTTTTACAAGGTGGGGTTACTTTAGGTAACGCAATTGGTGACATTCATAGTGTTACTGGTGCTTTAAGATTAACAGGTAGTTTAAGTTTACCATTTGGAGCTTCAACAACATCTGCAGGAACAACAACCACAGGTTCATTATTCTATAATACAACCGATACAAACATATATCGATACACAGGAGCTTCTTGGTTATCAGCAGCAGGAACTTCAGGTGTTAATGGTGGAACAGGTCCGACAGGACCAACTGGACCAACAGGAGCAAATGGTACATCGGGTGTTAATGGTGGAACAGGTCCGACAGGACCAACAGGTCCGACAGGAGCAAATGGTACGTCAGGTGTAAATGGTGGAACAGGTCCAACGGGACCAACGGGTCCAACAGGTCCATCGGGTAGTCCATTCGGTGGTGGAACATTTACTGGAGCTGTTACTATGAATGATAATATTACTTTTAGTAACGGAAGAAAAGGACTTATAGGTGTTTATGATGCGGCACAAACCCAAGCTATTTTTGCAATGGGTGCTTCATATACTTTAAATAATGGTGGTGCATCAAACAATATAGGTAATCATTATGGATTAGCTTGGTCATATAATCCAGATTATGGTGGAGGAGGAAATAACCCACAATCTAAAGCAGGTTTAAACCATCAGTTATTACATATGCAAGCAGGTACAACCACCACCGCAATTGGTTCTGGAATATGGACAAATGGTTCAATAACTGCAGGTGGTGATATTACCGCATATTATTCGGATGGTAGATTAAAAGAAAATTTACAACCATTAAAAAATGCAATATTTAAAATAAGTAGTTTAACCGGATATACTTACAATACAAACGAATTAGGTAGAAAACTATTAGGTAACGAATATGATACTGATGTCAAAGTAGGTCTTATTGCACAAGATTTACAAAAAGTATTACCTGAAGCGGTTAAGTTAGCACCTTTTGATGGAGATGCTAGAAATAATTCAAAATCAGGAGAAAACTACTTAACAATTCAATATGAAAAAATTGTACCTTTATTAGTTGAAGGTATAAAAGAACAACAAGAACAAATTGAAAAATTAATAGAAAGAATAAAATATTTAGAAAATAATGGAAAATAGTTACTATTGTAAATAATTGAAACTTATAGTTATGGGATTAACAAATATATACAATTCATTAAATAACACATTATATAATAACGCATATTATGTGTTTGTAGATTATGATGAAAAAATTAGAGAATTTGATGAATCACCAAATTTAATTTTACCATCAATTTTTTGGAAAAGTGGACATCATATAAATCCAATATTTTTAGTATATGAAAATAAAGAATCTAAATTAAATAATGAACAACCAATCGGGTTATTAACTAGTCATCCTACAGGTAAAACCGCCAAGTATTCCGATACAGAAAAAATAGTAGATTTGCAGGTAGTTTTTATGTTTAATAATTCAATAAATTTAACAATTGAAGAACAATCATTTAATCATTTAAAAAGTTTAGAATATTATTCAAATGGTATAATTGAATAATATAGTATTTATTATTGTAAATAAATTTAATATATTATATTGTTATGACATTACAAGGTTCAGGTGCGATTTCAATATCACAAATACGAAGTGAATTAGGTGAATCAACATATTCATTAAGAGCATTGAGTGCATCAGCCAATAAGGGAACTCCCGATTCGATGAGTGAGTTTTACGGATATAACGATTTTTATACAATTGATATGTTATTACTTGCCGGTGGTGGAGGTGGTGGTAGAGGTGCCAGTTTCCAAGGAGGTGGTGGTGGAGGTGCTGGTGGTTTTTTAAAAGCATTTGGTTATTCCGTAAGAAAAGGCACCACAATTTCAGTCACCATAGGTGGCGGCGGTGGCGGCGGCGATAATGGTTCGCCCGGACACGGTGGTTATGGTGGTAACACAACAGTACAAGGAAGTTTTGGGACAGTAACGGCCTACGGCGGCGGTTATGGTGGTGGATACACATTAACAGGGGCGGGTGGGGGTTCTGGAGGTGGAGGAGGTAGAGACGCGTGTTCAAATTATCAAGCACCAGGAACGGGAGTAAGTATTGAAAATGGTGGACAGGGTAATTCAGGCGGTAGGGCACATTTTTGTGGATGTGGAAGTGCAAGTGGTGGTGGAGGTGCGTATAGTGCGGGTAGTGAAGCTATGTATGACTGTGGTAATGGATGGAATAGTGGTACAGTAAAAGGTGGTAATGGTTGGGTTCCAGGTGGAGCTGGTTATGCAAACGCCCAAACCGATATAGGAGGAAGTTCTTGGGCAGGAGCGGGTGGCAGTGGTGCAAGTGAAACAAATGGCGGACCGGTAATTTCTGATTGGGCATCAAACCCTAGTTATGGTAGAGGTGGTAATTACGGATATTGTGCCAGCTCCGGTGTAGGTGGGGCGGGAGATGGTGGTGGTGGTTCTAGAGGAACTTGTGGTGAAAATGGTGGTAGTGGTGGGTATGGTAATGTATGGATTATTTATGATGGTGGACAAAGAGGTTCGGGTGGAGATTCAATTACATCAGTAAGTAGTAGAACAAATCATGTTTTTAGATATTCAGGAAATTTTAGTGCAGGTTTTTAAAAATAAAAAAATATTATGGCACATTTTGCATTAATAAATGAACAAAATTTTGTAGAAAATGTTATTGTTTTAAGTAACAATGACGAAGAAATGGGCTCCGAATTTATAAATAACATATTAGGAGTACCAGGTAGGTGGATACAAACATCATATAACACAAGAGCGGGTGTACATTATGGTCCCGATGGAACTCCCGATAATAAACCTGCATTAAGAAAAAATTATGCAAGTATTGGTTTTTATTATGACGAAATCAGGGATGCATTTATTCCACCATCGGGCGGCCCCCAATGGATATTAAATGAAGAAAAGTGTGTTTACGAGCCACCAATACCAATGCCAGATTGTCCACCTGATGCTGATTATGTATATATTTGGGAAGACCCATTACAAGAATGGTTACAAGTACCTAAAATTTATTAAAAAAAATAATTATGAGTTTTATAAAGGAAGTAAATGATTGGGTTTCAACACATAACCCAAGTCCAAAACAAATAGAATTAGCCACAAACAGGGCTCCAGTTTGTGAAACTTGTGAATTTAGAGTTGAAAACGAGGATACCGAAATAAGGGGTGATTACAAATGCAATTCATGTGGTTGTGTTTTACTACAATTAGCATTTAAATTTCATAAAGACGTTTGTCTTGAAAAAAAATGGGACAATGTAGATAACACCTTTTTTAATAAACATTTTGGTGGTTGATTTTTTTATTATTTTTTGTTATATTTGATTAATTAAAGTATTATAATGAATAATAAAAAAATTGTAATAGTTGGTGGAGGGACCGCCGGATGGATGACTGCGTTATATGTTAGATTTTTATCTGACGATTATGATATTACTTTAATTGAAAGTGAAGAAATCGGAATATTAGGTGCGGGAGAAGGTTCAGTACCATTTTTACCTATGTTTCTATCAAGAATTGGCATAAAAGAAAAAGATTTTTTAAAACACACTAACGCCACATTTAAAATAGGTATTAATTTTGAAAATTGGAGAAAAGATGGTAAAAATTATTTTCACCCTTTTGATGCTAAAAGAAATGAAATATCTTACATTTTAAAAAGAGTCGAATCAAATATCGGTAAACTAAGATTATCTGATTTAGATATACAATATTCGTTGATTAATCTAATGGCCAATGATGACATTATAGAAAATTCATATATTAATAGTATTTTAGCTAATAACAATAAAAGCCCTTATGTTATATATGAAGGTTTTGAAGATTTGATTGCAACATATTCATATCATTTTGACGCCACATTAACTGCAAAATATTTAAGAAGTGTGGCCGAAGAAAGAGGGGTTAAAAGAATTGAAGGAATTGTCACAAAAATCAACAACAATGATAATGATTATATTAGTAGTGTTATATGTAATGACACACAATATAATTGTGATTTAATTTTTGATTGTACCGGATTTAAAAGATTAATTATTGGTGAACATTGTAATGCTAAATGGAAATCATATAAAGACAAATTAAAAGTTAATACAGCCATACCTTTTTTTCTTTCGATTGACGATGAAATACCATCAATGACAAGGTCAATTGCTATGGATTATGGGTGGATGTGGCAAATACCTTTACAAAATCGTTGGGGTTGCGGTTATATATTTGATGACAATTATATTGATGTTGACACCGCAAAAGAAGAGGTTATAAAGTATTTTGGTCATGATGTTGAAATGGAGAGAGTTATTAAATTCGACGCAGGAAGATATGAAGATGTATTTGTAAAAAATTGTATAGCAATCGGATTAAGCGCCGGCTTTACGGAACCATTAGAAGCAACTGCAATATGGACAGTAATGCAATCATTAAGTATGCTGAACCAATCACTTATTAATAATATGTCGGAATATAGAGTCAAAGAATTTAATAAAATTATGGCTAATTTTAACGATGATATTGTTAATTTCTTACATTTGCATTATCTAACAAATAAAGATAATACACCATTTTGGTCTGACTACGAAAAAACAACGGTAAAGTCAGAAAAATTGGATAATTATTTAAATACTTGGAAAGAAAGAACACCAAATGGATTTGACACCATTGGACATAGTAATAATTTTAATATACAATCTTTTTTATTTGTTGGTTATGGGTTAGGTCACGATATTATTTCAAAAGACCTAATTAAAAAAGAAAACGAAATATACCAACTTAATGATAAGTTAAAAATTTGGAGGAATAGTTACTATCAAAATTTGACTTTTGCTGAATCAAAAAGTATTGACCATAGATTACACATTGAAAAATTAATTAACTTATAATATGAATTTTATTCAATTTAAAAGCGAAAAACCAGAAACTATTTTTGCACCTTGGTGGTTTTATATTATTGGTGAAGATAGATTTATAAACATTGATTTTAAAAAGATTGCTTCATTAATTTTAGAGAAAGAAAAAAATATTATTGAAACAACACCACCAATGTCTAATAAAGAAAGTCCCGATGGGTATACGGGATTAGGTCCAAATAGTTTAACATCAAGGTACCAAAATTTCAACGTGTTAAGTTGGGATGATGAAGATATAGAAAAACTAAAAGAAAAAATACGTGAAAAATATCTTGAGTTTTTAGAACAAGTAGATGCACCGAGAAGAAAGGTGTGGATACAATGTTGGGCAAATGTTTTAAGACATGGCGAAGAAATGAAACCACACATACACGCAACGCATAAATATACATATCTGGGCGGACATATAACCGTTCAATCTGAAAATACAAGTACAATATATATAAATCCAATTAATCAAATTAATAACCCTGAAACATATGAGAGTATAAACACTGTTGGTAAATTAACAATTTTTCAAAATAACATTCCACATTATACCACAAAACATTTAGGTAAAAGAGAAAGAATTAGTATTGCATTTGATATAATTGTTGATGAAAACTATAATGATTATGATACCAATAGAACAACAGATAATTTAATTTTGTTAGACGACCCAAATAAATAAAAAAATATGGCAATTAAAATTAATACACTAGTAGGTACAAATAAAGGAATTTCTAATCAAACTTATGTTAGAATATCAAATTACATGATTAGTAAATCGGGATTTTTAAAAATAGGTCTTGAAATTTTTATGAATGAGGAACATTCAAAATTACCGGAGTCTGAAATTGTTTCAAAAAACTTAAGATGTTACAATATGCAAATTGATGATAATCTTATAATTCCACTTGGTAAACTTGATAAAAAAATAGCTAAAATAAGAAAACCAAAAACCACAATTGAAGATGTAACTGAAACAACTTACATAAAAGATGATAATGGTAAAACACAAGTAATTACTAAAACAGTACCAAAACATATTACAAAAGAAGTTGAGGTTGAGGAAGAGATTAGTGTTAAGGTACCTTACATTGATTTGCTTAAAAATATTGATGTTTTTGAATTTGCTTATAAAGCATTAAAGGAAAAATTAATTAGTTTTTACGGCGAAGAAAATATAGAAGACTGTTAGATGAAAATAGTAATAGTAGGTGGTGGTACTGCTGCATGGATTGCTGCATCATATTTGGCAAAAGAAAAGAGTCCAAATTATGAAATAACGGTTGTTGAAAGTTTAAACATACCGATTATTGGCGCGGGTGAGGGTGTTACAGGACTTTTTACCTATTTCATTTTAAACGAATTATATGGTATCGGTTCAAATCTTTCAGATTTTTTAAATGAAACTGATGCCACATTTAAATTTGGGATTAAATTTAAGAATTTTAAAGGTTACAATGATGAATATTATCATCCAATTGATTTATCACCAACATCGAAACATATAAATGATATTTTATATCTTTTTAATTTAGAGAATAACAAACCACATTTATCATCTTTTTCTGGTCACGCGATGGAACAGAAAAAATCACCATTTTATGCTGATAGGGATGGGGTTATACCAAATAATGATACACAATCTTTTACTTTTAATTTTGATGGAGTAAAAGTTGGTCAATATTTAAAAAAACTTTCTTTACCATATTGTAACTACATAAATGGTGAAGTAACAGATATTAATTTTAATGAGAATGGTTTTGTAAAATCAATTACATTAAACGATGGTAAAGAAATTGAGGGAGACATCTTTATTGATTGTACGGGATTTTCTCGTATTTTTAGTAAAAGGATGGACAAAAAATGGATATCATACAAAAATACATTACCGGTTAACTCAAGTATATTATATCAAAAAAAGTATACGGATGATTATGAAATAAATGCCGAAACCACCTCAATCGCTATGAAATATGGTTGGTCATTTCAAGTACCAACACAAAAAAGAATAGGATGTGGCTATGTTTTTGCTAATGATTTTGTTAACGAAGAACAAGCGTTAAAAGAATTTAGCGATGTGATGGGGGAAGATATTGAACCATTTAAAACAATTAAATTTGAAACAGGTAAAATAGATAAAATATTTAACAAAAATGTTTTGTCATTGGGTTTATCGGGTTCATTTATTGAACCGGCACAGGCAACAGCGATTCATGTAACACTATCACAAATTAGAACATTTGTGTCGGTATTTTTAAGAGACACAATAGAAAACACGTTAAATGAGTTTAATGTAAAAACATATAATAAAATTATAGATGGTATATTAAATGAACATAAAAGTTTAATAGAAGTTAATTACATTACCAATCGCAGAGACACCGAATTTTGGAGATACCTACAAGATGACGCACCAAGAAATGAGTATGTTCAAGAAATATTGGATATTTGTAAATACAGAATACCATCAACAATTGAATTTGAAGATAAATTTGGATATGCGGGTTGGGGTGTATGGTGTTGGATTTTAGCTGGTAATAATATTATTACGCCCGAAATGGCAACAAAAGAAATAAAAAGATTAAACTTGAGAAGATTTCAAAATGAATACTTAAATCATTTGACAAATACTGAAAAATATGTTTCAGGATTAATGAATAATAATTATTTTGTAAGAAACATATTAATGAAATAACATTATGCAAATACGTCCAATTTTTGATGTTGATACATCAATAGACCAATCAAATTATTATTGTTTTATAGACGGTTTTAGTGAACAAGAATTAGAATGGATTAATAATTTAAAAGAATTATATGAATATCAACCTGCAACTGTTGTTGGTGATGACATTCAGGATATACGTAAATCTAAAGTAAAATGGATGCACATTGATGAAAAATCACATTGGGTATATGATAAAATTAAAAATTTTGTTTTAGAAGCAAATAATGTATGGAAATTTGAATTAAGTTCAATATTAGATTCAATTCAATACACCGAATATTATGATGATGGCGGACATTATGGTTGGCATATGGATGTTGGACCATATCCAATAAACCATAGAAAAATTAGTATAACTATTCAATTATCAAATCCTGAAGATTATGATGGTGGTGAGTTGGAAATATGGACTGGCAGCGGCATTAAAAATGTGGAAAAACATAAAGGATGTGTCATTTTATTCCCAAGTTATATGCTACATAGAATAACACCGGTGACCAAAGGTACTCGTAAAAGTTTAGTTTTATGGGTTGGTGGAAATACATATAAATAAAATGGAGAAAAAAATATATTATTTAATTGGTCAACCCGGTTCAGGTAAAACCACACTTGCAAAATATCTTTGTGAACATATATTAAGTAATGTTCATCACATTGATGGTGACGATTTACGTAATCTAACACAAAATAAAGATTATAGTGAAAATGGTAGAAGAACCAATGTAGAGTTGGCACAAACAATGGCAAGACTATCATTTAATGATGGTAAAAATGTGGTGATGTCAATAGTATCACCATTCAAAGATTTAAGAGATAAGTTTAAAGAAGAATTTAAGGATGACATAGTTGAAATATTTGTTCATACAACAGATATTAGAGGTAGAGAACATTTTCATGTTGTTGACTATCAAATGCCCACCGAAAATTACATCAATGTTGACACAACAAATAAAACCATATCACAATCCGTAGCATTAATCGTATCTTCTTGTTAATGTGAGATTTTTTTATTATATTTTGTATATATGAAAAAGTTATTATATATCGTTCCACACCTTTCAACAGGTGGGATGCCACAATATCTACTAAAACAAATTGAAACATTTAAGGATGATTACGAAGTTCAAGTAATCGAATTTAATCATGTATCGTCTGATTTTGTTGTTCAAAGAAACAAGATATTATCATTATGTAAGGTTCACACATTATATGAAAACAAAGAAGAAACTTTGGATATCATACGCAATGAAAAGCCTGACATTATACACTTTCAAGAAATCCCTGAAACGTTTGTTGGTATTGATATCTTAAATAAGATATTTGACAATGATAGAACATATAATATTGTCACAACAACACACTCATCATACACCGAGCCCTCATCATTACTATATACCGCCGATAGACTTGTTTTAGTTTCTAATTGGTCTTTAAAAAAATTCCAATCGTATTTTACGGATGTTGAATGTGATGTATGGGAATATCCGGTAGAATTAATTGAATATGACAAAGTCAAAGCCAAACTTAAATTAAACTTTGATTCAGAATATAAACACGTACTTCATGTTGGTTTATTTACGGATGGTAAGAACCAAGGTGACATATTTGAAATTGCAAGGATGTGTGAGGAACGTGGTTATAAAATTAAATTTCACTTTGTCGGTAATCAGGCGGGTAATTTTCAATTCTATTGGGGTCCATTAATGGAAAACAAACCTGACAACTGTATTGTTCATGGTGAGAAAGAAAATGTGTCCGATTACTATAAAGCATCTGATTTATTCTACTTTCCATCTAAATGGGAATTAAATCCGCTATCGGTCAAGGAAGCATTATCATATGGTTTACCGGTATTCTTAAAGAAATTACACACATACGAAGATTACTACGATGGGATTGTCACATACCTTCATGATTTAAAATATACAAACTTCGGCAATTTACTTAAAACACTTAAACCGGAAACTGAAGATTTAAGAATTCAATTGATACACATGTCAACAATTCCTGAACAAGAAAGATGCACACAATCAAAGGAGTTGTTAAAGAAAATTGATAGATTAAATCTTATAGACATCAAGTATATCACCAACGATGTTTACGATGGTGAAATGGACTTTTCAAATTACAGAATACAGGATAATTTGCCAAATGTTAGAGCAACACATTATGGTTGTTATTTAGCACATATTCAAGCATTAAGAGAAATAGATACAGTAAATTATGATTACACCATCATAATGGAGGAGGATGCATATATTCAAACACCGGCACATGAATTCATGGATATTGTCTATAAATCTATCAATCAATGTAGAAGAAAAGATGCTTATTATGTGAGTTTTGGATGTATACATGGGTTTGAAAGATTGGAAGTAAATGAAGATTTTGATAGAATGTGGCATCAGGACTTGGCACATTGTTATTTGATACCAAACAGTAAGAAAGATTGGTATATCAAACAAATTGACAATAATAAGTGGGATGTCGCCGATTTATGGTATAATCACATATTCTGTCACGATAGACAAGTAAGATTAGCAACTAAAAAAATATACTCTAAACAAATTGACGGTATGTCGTTAATTGATAATACCTATAAAACATATTAAGATGATTTACGAAAATTTAATCAAAAACACCAATACAATTAAGAGTGTGTTTAATGTACATTTTGTAGAAGGACCATTTATTGAAATAAAAAGTACCAATGAGGATGAATTTTATTGTGAATTCATTAATCAAGATACTAACGTCGTTGAATATTCAACTACATTAAAAAATAACCATTGGAGTCGAGTTAATAAAAAGTATTATGTTAATTGGGCTATCAAAGTATACCAACAAAATAAGTTGGTGTTTGAACATTATTATAACTGTGAAAACAAGAGAGTGTTTATTGTTTTAGATTCCAAATCAATTGGCGATACCTTAGCTTGGTTTCCAATGGCTGAGGAGTTTAGAAAGAAACATAATTGCCATGTGATTGTATCGTCATTTCATAATGATTGGTTCAGAGAACAGTATCCCGAATTAGAGTTTGTTGAACCCGGTTCAAGCGCGCAAAACCTATATGCCATGTACAATCTTGGTTGGTATTATTTTGAAGGTGGTAATGAGGTTGACTATTCAAAAAATGTTAATGATTTTAAAAAGATACCATTACAACAAGCGGCAAGTGATATTTTAGGATTGCCACCGGTTGAAGTAAGACCAAAATTAAAAACATATAGAAATATAGTCAATCAATTTAAAGTACACGATACTAATTGGTTAAATGATATATCTAACGAGATATTTGACCAAAAAGAATATCAACATAAAGAAATTAGTGTTCAACCTAATGATGTGGTTGTTGACTTGGGAGGTAATGTTGGTTTATTCACAACTTACGCATTATCTAAAGGTGCAAGTAAAGTATATACGGTTGAACCATTCCCAATGTATGTTAATTACTTACATGAAAATTTGGAACAGTTTAAAGATAAGGTTGAGATTATACCGATGGCAATTTCAGATACCACAGGATTCACAACATTAAATATAAACTATCAAAACAATACCATTTTAAATGACGTATATAAGGAGTTTAATTGGGAAAACAAAGATGAGTCCGTTGAGGTGGAGAAAGTCGATTTAATTACACTTTCTGAGATAAATAACATAGATATTATCAATTATTTAAAAGTCGATATTGAAGGTTCAGAATATTTGTTGTTTAAAGGACTGACCGGTAAATTTTTAAGTAATAAAGTTGAAAAAATTGCAATAGAATATCATTGGAATTACAACGGTGAAATAAATCCAATCATTGAAAAATTAAAAGAAAATAATTTTGAGGTTTATGAATTTGAAACCGAATCAAACAGTAAGGTGGGTAAAATTTATGCCTATAACCGGTCATTATATAAGAATAAAAAACAAGTGGCAATTGCTATTCATGGTACCGCACAAACAAAGTATTGGAACAATCCATTTGGTTGGCAAAATGTGGTAAATCATTTAAAAGATAAGGGTTACAAAGTACTATTAATATCTCGTGAAAATGACGGATACATGGGTAACAAACATCCTAAAGGTATTGATAAATTACCTGATGGACCGTTAAGTAAAGTGGTTGAAGAATTACAAAAGTCGGAGGTATTTATAGGTATAGGTAGCGGATTAAGTTGGGTGAGTTGGGCTACCAACACTCCAACTATCTTAATATCAGGGTTTTCTGAAGCATTTAGTGAAACTCAAGATAATGTCTACCGAATTGCATCACCCGAGGGTAAGTGTTCCGGTTGTTACAATCGTTACAAGTTAGATGCTGGGGATTGGAATTGGTGCCCTGACCATAAGGGCACAAACAAACAATTTGAATGTTCAAAGTCAATCAGTGCCACTCAGGTTATTGAAGTGTTGGAAAAACTTTTGTAATATGAATAATATAGGATTTGGAATAATGTGTTTCGGTGATGATTATTTTTATCAGGGAACAAACGATAAAATAAGTGAGATATTAGATTTTGGTTTTAATTGTTACATTCTCACCGACGCACCACATCTTATCTATAACAAATACGTAAAAACCATCCCATATTACAAATCATATAAATCATATCACGATAAATTAATTTTACCAAAATACATACTGGAACATCACGACATTGCAATCATATTAGATGCTGATGTTAAAATAAATGACTATTCGTTTTTAAGAGACATCAAGACATTTGACTTTAAATCAGGAATTTCTTATATTGATACATTGTTAAACCATACTGCTAAAAAAGAGTTTGTAAAAGATTTCCAATTAAAGGAAGAACATTGGGGACCTTATATGAAATATGCCGAACAAATATACCCTAACTACGGTGATTTAGAAACAATTTGGGAATACTTTTTGGTTATAAATAAGGATGGGTTTAATCACGAAAAGTTCTATGGTCACTATGAGAAATTACAGTTGACAAAAGATTATTCGGACTTACAATTTAATAAGAAAGTAAATGGTGCAGGTGAAGGCATATCAACGGCAATATCGGCAATATTATCCGAGATACCAATACAGAGAGATATGGATTTATATAATTTAATGAAGAAGTATACAGATGGTGACAGTAAAAGACATGTACCGGCACATCTGACACCAAAAATAAGATGACAATAACAAATCAAGATTATATTAGATACTCAATCACATCAAACGGTGGTGAAGGTATTCCATATCTTTGGACTCACGGAGCGACTAAAGAACATATGGGTGATGGTTTAATGGTTTATTCAATCATTCAACATATGAGAGCAAAGAATTGTGTTTGCATTGGTTCAGGTGGTGGATTTATACCACGAATCATGACACAAGCCAGATTAGATTTACATAAACAAAATATATTCAATGGAGATAATAATTCAAATTGGGGTGATATTGGTGCTACTTATGTTGTTGATGCTTGCAATGGTGTTGGCGGACCAAATGACTTGGAAAAAGAAGATTCTTTCTACCGAACCTTCTATAATCCACGTTTTATTAAAGCGACTTCTTATGACGCGTTTTATGATTTTTTTGTTAGACAAGATATTAAAATAGATTTTTTGTTTATTGATGGTGACCACTCATATGAAGGGGTAAAGTCTGATTTCGAATTATACTCAACAATATTATCTGAAAATGGCATTGTTATGATACACGACACAGATGAAAAATATGAAGAAACGTTATTGGTTTCTGAAGATGCAAAAAATGACCACCATCGTTTTGACGGTCCTTCAAAATTTATCAAAGAATTACAAGAAAATCCCGAGTGGAACTTGATTAATTTGTTTAATTTTCGTATATTAGTGGATAAACCTGCATCAAGCGGGATTACCATTGTAAACCGAAAATGATAAGATTAGTTACAGTTATTGGACACGGTGTGGAACTCCTTCCACATTTTATAAATCATTATATCACACAGGTAGATGAAATAAACATTGTTGTTTACGAATCGTCAATATTTCCAAATTTAACATCAGAAATTGAAAGTTTAATACTTGAATACGAAAATGTAAAGATTGTGAAAACAATTAAAGATAGAGTATTTGATTGGGAAAAAGTCACACATTTATATAATATGATAAGCAATAAACACCCAAATGATTGGTGGGTTGTTGCCGATATTGATGAATTTCACCTTTATCCAAATGATAGTTTAAGATATGTGATTAACGAATGTGAATACGATGGTTATGAGATTATTAGGGGTGGTTTTATTGACAGAATTGGTGTTAATGGCGAGTTTGTTGAGTTAGAAGACAAGACATCAATATGGGAACAGTTTCCAAACGCCGGGTTTTTTAGATATCATATGAGTAAAGCAAATCCTAATAAGATTTGTATAATGAAAGGTCGTATTGAATTAACTAATGGACAACATTATGCTAAAATTGAAGGGCAAACAACATGGAAATGGCAAGGATGGAATCATCCATTAATTAATCCGAACCATACCGTACAAGTTCATCACTTTAAATGGGATAAAACGGCAATCGATAGAGTAAAGGCGGTTGCAGAAATTAAACAACCATATGCGTATTCATCTGAGTATGCTGAAATGTTTTTGATGTTAAACAAAAGTAGATTTAAAATAAATTTAAATAATCCCGATTATATGTTTGAACATACCGGCGGGGTTAATCAATATACAAATTACCGTAGTTGGAATAAATTAATTAAAAAAATAATATCAATATGACAGAAGAAGAAAAATACGCAGAAGAAAGAGCAATGGAATTACGTAAAGTAAAAGCATTGGAAAAGATTGCTAACTCATTGGATGCATTAACAATTTGGTTCGAAGAAATCGATAAGGATGAGTGGAGCAATCGTGCACAATATTACCTTGCTGAATGGCATAAAACAACCGAACCAAAAGACCCTACAATAAATGGCTAAAAAACTTGGTATCGTTATTCCATATAGGGATAGACATCGTCAGTTATTCATCTTCAAGGCAAACTTAAAGAGATATATGGAAGAACGTAATTTTCCGTACGAACTTATTGTTGTCGAGCAAGATGATGCCAAAGTTTTTAATCGAGGTAAGTTATTAAACATCGGGTTTATTCGAGCTAAGAAATTAAAGTGTGACTATGTGGTGTTTCACGATATTGATATGATACCGGAAGATGTGGACTATTCATACTCTGATGTACCATTACATATGGCAACCAATTTTATATCGGAAGAAGACCCCAACTTCACAAGAACAACATTTGATGAATATTTTGGTGGTGTAACTATGTTTCCAATGGAAGCGTTTGAACAAATTAACGGATATTCAAACGAATATTGGGGATGGGGATTTGAGGATACCGATTTACTTTATCGTTGTAAACTTAATAACATCGATTTAGATAGGAAAGAAATAAAGATGATGGGTGGTAACACCGCAGCATTAAAGTTCAATGGTGATAACAGTTATGTTAAAATGAAAAACATCATTGATTTTAGAAAAGAGTTCAGTATCTTTGTTTCCTTTTACCCTGATGAGCTAACATTAAATCATGAGAACTATGACGATATTCATGTTGCATTTGGGATACCGGGATTAGACTTTCTTATCTCATACAATTCATACGAACGTTACAACTTTGAGTTATATGATGCTAATGAAAGGGTAATATACGTCAATTCAAACATTAAGACAAACTACAAGACTAATGTCTGCATAACTGTTGACCCAAAGAAAAGAAGAATACAAATGTTCCAAGACGGTATTTTAGTTGGAGCAAAAGACTTTGACGATAGATTATATCATTACAAAAAGGAAGAGTATATGTATTTGGGTGTTGCTGACCCTAATAGAGATAGTATGCCAAAGTTCTTTAAAGGTACCATTAACTCATTTGCACTTTATGGTGGGATATTAGGTGATGATGAGATTAAAGAAATATCAGATAATCAATTTTTTGGTTTAACTCAATGGTTTGGTAATTACAAGTCGCCGCATTTATTGCAGACATATTATGATGCCAAATTCATGAAGGAGTATAGATTACTTGATATGAGTGGCAACAATAACGATGGCGAAATTATAAATTGTGAAATGGTTGGATATACCTTTGACCAATACAAAACAATTGAAATACCATACAGAAGACCATCCACATTCAAACTAATGTCACACGATGAGAACGGTTATGTGGGTTATGGTTGGAAAGATGTTACAACAAGATATAATCAATTAAGATTTTACAACGAAGTATTAAAAGGTGGTTGGGATACTAAAAAAGAAGGATTAAACAGTTGTCATTACAAAGAAACTGGTTACTCACGAGTTAATAACGAAACATTCATTACGGTAGAGATATGAGTCACAAATTAGGTATTTGCATACCATACAGAGACAGAAGAAATCATTTAGAGGAACTTGTAGAAAAACTTGGTAAAATATTAACCAAGAAAGGTATTGACCATAAGTTTTATGTTGGTCATCAAGTTGATGATAAATTATTCAATAGAGGTGCAATGAAAAACATTGCCGCACAATACGCATTCAACGATGGTTGTGATTATATTGCGTGGCACGATGTTGATATGATACCAGACAAAAACGTGGATTATTCATACCCTGAAAACAATCCGGTGCATATAGCAACACAGTTATCCAAATACAGTTATGGTATGAACTATGACCAATACTTTGGCGGTGTTATTTTATTTACCAAAGAACAGGTTGAAAGAACTAATGGTTATTCAAACGATTATTGGGATTGGGGTCAGGAAGATGATGATTTGTTTTGGAGATGTTACTACGAAGGATATACTACCGGTGAAGTTCTTAATGAATATGATGATAAATCCTTTGCAGACTTTAATGGTGTTGATTCACATATTGAACTACCAACAAACAGAGAGGTTAGTTCTTGTTTACACAACGACCATACCATATCTATCTTATTTAATGCAGAACAACAGCAAGAAAAGGTGCCCATTTGGTTAGTTGGTGATACCGAACATAAATTCATTGAGTATCCTTTGTTGAGAAAGGATGGTAGTTGGACTTGGGGATTGTCGTTTAATAATTCAAGAGCGGTAAGCTCAATGATATTTGATAGAATGAATAACCCAATCTATACTTGGTCAAAACGTTTTGAGAACCTATGGACTTGGTTAACAGTATCTTACAAGAAAGAAACTAACGAATATAGTTTATATGTTAATGATGATTTGATTTTAAACTATATGGGTGTAAAATACAATGAACCAAGAAAATTAAATGAAAAATTAAGATTACACGATGCCATAAAACCATTCTTACTTGGTTTCTGTAACCATACCAACACAAGATTTAAAGGTAAGATTTCTGAGTTAAAGATTTATGACACATCAATAGATAACATTACGGAAAATCCTATATTACATTTTGATGCATCAAAACAATTTGAAGGTGCGGCATATAATAATGTGGTGGTAGATAAAGAAAACATTAAAGTAATGAGAGATGTGTTACCATTTAGACGAGAAGGTCGATACGAATGTCTACCACATATTGACGAAGGATTTGTTAATGGTAAATGGGCTAAAGGCGAAACAACAGCAAGAAACGAAAAGAGATTTGTTACAGAGATGCAACAAGGAAAGATTGATTATAAGAATGATGGTATGAGTACATTAAAATATAATCTTATAAACATGTTGATGTTTGAAGATAATTGTTTGATGATTAACGTAACAATGTAATGGAAGAACTTAATATAATAAAAGATGATTTAGACCGCGTTGGTTGTGGTTTCTGTTTGGCTAAATGGACACAGGTAACGATGCACTTACAGAATGGTACAAATCATTCGTGTCACCATCCCGGTGCTCACAAAATACCATTAGAGGAGATTGAACAAAACCCTAAAGCGCTTCACAATACTAAGTTTAAGAAACTAAGACGTAGAGAAATGCTTACCGGTAAAAGACCGGATGAATGTGAGTACTGTTGGAACATTGAAGATAACTCAGACCAATTCTCGGATAGAATCTATAAATCATCTGAACCGTGGTCACAACCACACTATCAAGAGATTATTGAAGCAAGATGGAATGAAGATTTTAATCCAAGATATGTTGAGGTTAGTTTCTCAAACACTTGTAACTTCAAATGCTCGTATTGTGGACCAATGTATTCATCACAATGGTTACAGGAACTAAAAAAACACGGTGACTATCCAAATAGCCGAAATTTTAACACGATTAAGAATCAAAGTAATCAACCATTCTTACACAGTGAACACAATCCATATGTTGAAGCATTTTGGAGCTGGTGGCCTGAGTTATATAATGATTTAGATAACTTTAGAATCACTGGTGGTGAACCATTACTATCTAAAGATACGTGGAAAGTGTTAGACTATATGTTGGAACAAAAAAACCCAAATAGAAAACTAAAATTTGCTATTAATACAAATCTTGGGGTTGATGACAACTTAATAGATAAACTTATAGAGAAATTAGATAAGATTATCAATGAAAATAGAGTAGAGGAGGTAATCTTATTCACATCGATAGACGCTTATGGTAAACATGCTGAATATATTCGTAATGGTTTGGATACTGAAAGGTTTTGGAACAATATTGATAAAATATTAACTAAACTACCTAAAGTTACCATCACAGTAATGTCAACATATAACTTATTAAGTCCATTTAGTTACAATGACTTAATCAACAAGATATATGAGGTAAAGGTAAAGCATCGGAATCAAGAAAGATATTGGAACCACGCAATTTTATTGGATACGTCTTATTTAAGATACCCTAAGCATCAAAGTGTCAAGTTGTTACCCGATGAATTTAAAGAACTGATATTAAAAAATGCAGAAGAAGCTTTGTTCTTAGGTACACCTTTATTTGATAGAACGCATATCGGTATGAGTGAGATTGAAATTACCAAAATCAAAAGAATATATGATTGGGTAATATCAGAACCTGATGAAGACTTCAGTCAAGATAAAAAAGATTTTATTTTGTTTGCTGATGAGCATGATAAAAGACGTGGAACAGATTTTCTAAAAACATTTCCTGAGTTAACAGATTTTTATAACAAGATTAAAGATGGTAATTAACGAGAGTGAACCGTGGTTGTTATGGCCGGATATGATATCGTTTGGTATCAATAGAGGTGAGATATATAAAACATTTGAAGGTGAGACCGACTTTACTTTATCTATGAGGATTAAAGTATTATCAAAAGAACCAAATAAGAGAACCTTGTTTGCAAAGTTACCAAACTATATGGGTATCGATGTCGAAGGTCCCAATAACCAATTACTTTTTATTTGTAATTATGAAAAGGATGGTGAGATAAAACCGGAGTATGAAATGATTGACGGGTACTTGTCGTCTGATTATAATTTTCTGACAGTTAGATACACCAAGTTACTTAATATGATTGAGATATTAATTAATGATAATGTAGCTTACATAAAAATGCTTGAGGATGGCAAGTTAAGTGTTGGGTATGAACCACATATCATATTTGGTTCAGGCAATTTCCCTAAGAATGGATTCAACTTAAATTACTGTTCTTATGACATGGATTTTTTGTTAATTGCAAAAAAATCCTTATCTTTAACAATAATCAAAGATGTGTACAACCAACAAACCAATCTTGATGAAAGCATTGTTGGACTATATGACTTTAATAAAAAAACTGATTACAAAATCCACGATATAACTGGCAATTGTAATTTTATACACAAAATACTATAATGGGAATAATCGCCAAGAAATTTAATGAAACCTACCAAGAATATAGAGAAAGAGTAGTAAACCCTATTTCAAAATCATTCTGTGGTGCTAAATGGTATAACGCAACAATATGGTTGGGTAATGGTACAACAGCAAGTTGTCATCACCCACCTGCACATAAAATCCCATTGGAAGAGGTGGCACAGAACCATAAAGCCATTCATAACACAAGCTATAAGAAATTAATTCGTAAGCAGATGCTTGAGGGTGAAAGACCCAAGGAGTGTGAATACTGTTGGAAGATTGAAGACTTGGGTGATGATAAAGTATCTGACCGCGTTCATAAATCCGTAATTTATACAGATGAGGAATTGGCCGAATGTAAAAGCATTTATGGGTGGGAAGATGATGTTGAGTTAAAAACATTAGAGATTGCATTCGACCCGAATTGTAACTTCGGTTGTTCATATTGTAACGCTTCATTCTCCACAACTTGGCAGAATGATATTAAAAAGAACGGACCATATCAAAACTTGGTATCTGATGGTGCGGCAGCATTTCAACACGATGGTAATCACTCAATGCCGTATGGTAGAAAGAACGAAGGTAACCCATACGTTGAAGCATTTTGGAAATGGTGGGAAGGTGAACTACAATACACACTAAGAGAACTTCGAGTTACCGGTGGTGAGCCAACAATGTCTCAAGACTTTTGGAAGTTAATGAAATGGTGGGAGAACAACAAAGATTGTAATGTGGAATTTGCTATCAACTCAAATTTAGGTCAAAAACCTGAGTTATTTGAGGAGTTATTGAAATCAACACATAACTTCAAGCAATTTCATCTATATACAAGTTGTGAGGCTACCGGTAGTCAAGCGGAATACATTAGAGATGGTTTGAATTGGGATAAGTGGTTAATTAACATGGATAGAATCCTTGGTGAAGGTAATATTACCACATTAAACTGTATGATGACAATTAACTCATTGTGCTTATTTACTTTGCCTGAGTTCATGGACGAAATGTTAAAACTTAAAAGTAAGTATAAAACAAATTCACCGGTATGTTCATTTAATATTTTACGTTTCCCAAGTTTTCAATCAATTGTTACATTACCAATGGAGATAAGATTGGAAAGGGCGGATGCTATTGAAAATTGGATTAATAAGAATTGGGACGACGAGAAAAATGGTTTTATTAGTTGGGAAAAGGATAGTATGACCCGTTTAGTTACATATCTTAGAGAGATTGAAACCGGTCACGCATTCACCTCATCAAAAGAAAGTAGAGAAAGAGATTTTAAATCATTCTATACTCAATATGACAAACGTAGACGCAAAAACTTTGTAGAAACATTCCCAATGTTAAAAGAGTGGTGGGATTCAATACCTGATACCACATTAGAACCATTGACCGGTTTAGTTGATGGCGATGACGCTAAATCAAATCGTTATGTTGACGAAGTTATAGAAACCGCTAAGAAAGAAGGTTGGGTATTAGACCCACAATGGCATAACCCTGGCTCACAAGAATATATTGAACCCGATATTCAAGATGACATGTTAGACTTTATCAAAAACAATTAATATGCACATTTGTAAAATACCATGGATTAGTTTGTCAAATGACCCCGAAGGGTCTGTTAGACCATGCTGTATATACAAAGATAGTATTAAAAAACCCGATGGTACGGAATACTTCTTACAGAAAGATACCATAGAAGAGATATACAACAGTGATTACATGAACAATTTAAGGGACAGATTCCTTAATGGTGAAAAACCAAATGAATGTGAAACTTGTTGGATTGATGAAACAAATGGTTATAAAAGTAAGAGACAAATGTACGACGACTTGTTCAATAAAATTGATGTAACTAAGGATAACACACCCGTTAAATACCCAATAGATTTTCAACTTATTATTAGTAATGCTTGTAATCTTAAATGTAGAAGTTGTGGACCATCACATAGTACACAGTGGCAAAAAGAGATGAACAATTTACCTGACAATAATCCCGGTACCAACGATTACAAAGGTAAGTTTTTTATGCCACATGGACAATCTGGTGGTAATGGTAGTGTATTAATTGATGACATTGAAAGTTGGGCGTCTAAATTAAAGAGATTGGAAATTGTGGGCGGTGAACCATTCTATGTTGAAAAATGGACAACAATATTAACGTATCTAATTGAAAATGGTTATAGTAAAAATGTGGACTTAGCGATGTCGACAAATGCAACAATTTTTAATCACGATTTATTAATTAATATGTGTGATAACTTTAAAACTGTTGGTATTGGTTTAAGTGTGGATGGTATGGGTGATGTCTTTAATCTATTAAGAAAGAATGCAAATTGGAAATTGGTTGAAGAGATATGTTTAAAGTATTATAATATACACCAACAAAGAAAAGTTAGTTCGGTAAATTTTAATTATACATATACAGTGAGTTGGTTAGATGCTTATATGTTACCTGATTTCTATGAATGGGTTAAAAATAATACTCCCGAATTAAAGATTTGGAATAACATCTTACACCAACCGGCACACATGAAAATTACTATGTTACCTGACAATGAAAAACAACGTATTCAGGATAGATGGGAATCTTATGATTGGGGCGAGTATAAAGCTGATATAAATTCAATCCTTACGTTTATGTGGAGTGAATCATATACTGATGAAGAAATAAAAAAAGAATATAAAAATTTTATATATTTTGATTATGTCAGGAAAGAAAACACTTATGAAGTAATAAAAGAATATTACCCATCGTTAGAAAAATTTTTTAAATGAAAAAACCGGAAGTATTAAGTGATGTTTTTTGCACCGCACCTTGGACACATACATATCTTTCACCACAGGGTGAAAGGAGACTTTGTTGTGCTAGTAGAGAGAAAGCCGACTACATTAAACAATACATTGATTTAAGTAATCCGGATGAGAATTCAGTATTCAATCCAAAATCATTAGATAAGCATTGGAATAGTGAGTACATGAAGGATGTACGTAAACGTATTATGAATGGTGAGTCTATACCACAATGTCAGGTGTGTAATGAACAAATTTTAAATATCAACACATATAAGGGTTACTTCACTAATAGATTGTTTCCACATAAAGTAGATGAAATTTATGAGAAGACAGATGATACCGGTTACACTGAAATGAAACCAATTTCATTTGACTATCGTATCAGCAACCTATGCAATTTCAAGTGTAGAATGTGCGGTGACTTATTAAGCTCTCAATGGGAATCTGAAAGAAAATTGATGGGTAACATTGATACTAAAATGGAACCTTTCTATGATAAATCAAATCAAGAAAAGTTTAAAAAATTTCAACTCGAAGTTACTGAAAAAGAATTGTGGAAATCAGTTCTTGACGGCTCAATTGAAGAAATATATTGGGTTGGCGGTGAACCACTTATGTGGGACATTCATTGGGACATTATGAAACATCTTGTTGATACGGGTCAATCTAAAAATGTTACCATAAGATATAATACTAATCTAAGTAGAATAACATATAAAGAACATAAATTATATGATTATCTACCGTATTTCAAAGATGTACAGATGTGTGCAAGTATCGACGGTACCGGTGAGATTGTTGAGTATGTTCGTCATGGTATCAAATGGGATAGTTGGTTAGATAATTTTAAAAAAGGACTATTTCTTAATGACATATATGGAAGTTATGGGATTACGTTTGATTTAACGATTACATCCCCCGGTTTATTTTCATTGAAAGATTTATACGACCTATCTCAAGAGTTGAATGTAAACACACTGATAAAGACTACGTTTGCGTTCGATAGCTCGATTGTGATGTCACCATTAATGATTCCGAGACCAATACTCGAACCAATATTAGATGATGTGTTAGAACACGTTAAAACGGGTATTTATTATGACGCAGTCCTTGATTTAAAAAATAAAAAAACATTTGAGGAAGAATATGAAAATTACCAATACGGATTGAGTAATGGTAAGAAAAGAATATATGAGATTGATAAACATAGAGGTGATTTAGGTAAAATAGAGAAGATTTTCTCAGAATATCCACCTTTATTTGAGTTTTGGAATAACATAAAGATATAAAATATGTTTAATAAAGAAGATTTTGATGGCAAATCAATATGTACATTACCATTTGTACATTTAGCAACACATCCAATGGGTACAGTAACTCCTTGCTGTATAACTGATATGTCGGATGACATGAGTGCAGCAAGAAAAGATGGCGAAAGATTATTTCTCGGCACAAATAATTTAGATGAAATAACAAATTCGGAAAATTTTAATTTGATAAGAAAAAAAATGTCAAATAATGAATTCCCACTGGAGTGTAAAACTTGTAAATTTCATGAAGATAAAGAAATTTATAGTAAACGAATTAACAGTAACTATAAATTTAAACACATATATGATAACATATTTGATAATATGAATGAAGATGGTTCATTGAAAAATATTGAATATCGTTATATAGAATTACGGTTGGGGACTATTTGTAATTTAAAATGTGTAACTTGTAATCCTTTTAGTAGTAACAGATGGAATCAAGATGTGTCAGCTTTTGTTGGCACGGAGTTTATGCCACATTATTTTAAACCTGAAGAGAAAACAGAATGGTTTAGGGATATTAAATTTTATGATGACTTATATTCTAAGTGTGATAAGTTAGAAGAGGTTTGGATAAATGGTGGTGAACCTACAATGATAAAGGAGCACGGTTATTTTCTTAATAAGCTTATTGATAATGGTAAATCGGGTAAAATTAAGTTACACTATTCAATTAACATGACAAACATTCCCGATGACTTTATTGATATATGGAGACATTTTAAATCGGTTAAATTGCAATTATCAATTGACGATTTAAATGAACGTAATGATTACATTAGATACGGTTCCGAGTGGAGTGTTATCTATAATAATCTATTGAAGATATTAGACTATAAAAATATATTTGAATTAGAAATATGTCAAACTGTTAGTAGTTTAAACGTATTTAACTTAGATAAATTTAAAAAATTTGCATTAGACCATAATATACATTTAAGTCATAATTATGTTCATCAACCGTCATTCCACCACGTATCAATTTTACCTGATGAAATGAAAGAAACCATTATGAATAATATAGAACATTTGGATGGTTTTGATGTTGAACGATTAAAAGCTGAACTTTTTAAAGAACAGGATGTACAAGAATTTAGAAAGTTTAGAAGTTTTATCACTATATTAGATAATAAACGAAACATCTTTATAGGTAATTTTTTACCTGAATGGAAACAATATTTTTTATGAGCCAATTACCAAGTAGATTTATAACAAGATTAGATTTTGAAATATCATCAATATGCAATGCTGGCTGTTCTGTATGTCCAAGAAGACATGTGGGTAATTTTACTAACTTTAAACAGACATATTGGACAATTGAAGAAGTTAAACGAGCTATTGATATTGAGATTATAAAAGATTTAGGTAGCATTGTTTTTTGTGGTAATTTTGGTGATGCTATGGGTAATCCCGATGTTGTTAAAATTGTTCAATATTTTAAAGAAAAAAACCCAAAAATACAAATAAATATTAATACTAATGGCGGAATTGGCGATGCTGATAAGTATGAAGAATTAGCTAAAATGGGTGTTGGTATGATATTTGGATTGGACGGTGTTGGTGAGAGTAATGAACTTTACAGAGTAAATGTTAAATGGGAAAAGGTGGTTGAAAATATTACAAGATTTGTTCAATTTGCCAATCCATTTAAACTTGAAGTACAATTTTTAATGTGGGGTGAAACAATTAACCAAATTATACCTATGATTGATTTTATTAAATCGTTAGGTAAAGGTGTATTATGGTTAAGAAAACCATTTACCACAGGTGAAAAAACTGTAGTTTTTAATATGAATGGTGAGTACACGCATGATTTAACTGAAACCGACGATAAAAGATTAGAAAAATATTTTGATACATATTGGAGATATGACCAGTTAGGCGGCTTAAAAAAACAATTTGAGGAATTAAACCCAACAACTAAAGAATTAGGTAAAGGTAATATGCAAAAATTTGAGATTACCAAGTTTAAAGAAAAACTATATGAATATACCGAATTTAAATTTAGCGAGGATGAATTAAAAGAGTATGAAAAAATTAATAGCCAAACTTGTTTTTCAAAAAACTACTCAAATTCAAGTGATTTAATGGGTAAAAACTATAATGTATTCATAACATATGATAAGTTATTGATGCCGTGTTGTATGATTCCACCTAACATTTCAAATTCAATTCACCACCATCACGGACACGAAAATTCAGTACAAAAAGAAGTTTTAAATAAGATGCATGAAATTGGTTTTGATAATTTCTCATTAAAAGAAAAAACACTTAAAGAAGTGTTCAATAGCGGTGTATTAGATAGGTTTATTTACAATGATTTGGAAAGGAATAACCCACTTAAAATCTGTAAACAAATCTGTGGTAAGTGTGTTTAAGATTTACTTATTAGTTATTTAATTATATATTTTAATATGGAACAAAGAAAATATCTACCAACATTTGCTGAGTTAATTGATAGGTTATCAATTGCACAATTAAAAGAGAATTTTATTGGGGAACACCGTGAAGAATACTCAAAAGAGATAAAAGAAATACAACACGATATACAATTATTACTTGATACTTCGGATGCGTTAGTTACTGCCGACACAATTAGAGCAATTGTTGTTTTATCCCAAATGAATTTACATATTTGGCATAATGAATCAAATTATAGAAAGGGCATTAAAGATGGTAATAATCTTGAATTGACACATGGTTTGAATGGTGTTAGAAACACCGCAAAAAATAAAATACAAGAAGTTGTTGGTGGTAGAAAAGACTATAAAATTGATTGTTTGGCCGCTGACTTTAAAGATTGGGAAATTAGTTGGTAATATGATAACATTTAACACAAAACCTATAGATGAACACTCACCAATATGGGAAATAAAAGTTGACCATTTGATAGATGAAGACTTTTTAAAAACCAAAGATATGTGGGGTGAAAATGTGTTTGATGAGGAAAATGGTGGATTATATCAACAACCAACAAGATGTAATTACGTTGAACAAAATCTTAATCAAGAAGATAGAAAAATTATTGATAATTTTATTGAACAATTTAAAGAACCCCAAATGATTGATTTGTTAGTAGATATATTTGAAGACAATAACAATATATTTTATCGAAATTACCCATATAAAAAACATATTTACAAAAATAATAGGGATTTTCTTACCGATTTTATTGATGTTTGTCCTACGGTTTTAAAAGACAAACCCACATTTAAACTAAACCATCATTTTGACAATCGTTTTGTATTTGGTAATCTTATTTTAAATTTAACAGACAATGACACAAGCACTAAATTTTATAGGCGACGCAATAGAGATTTATTATGGGAGGGACCAACTAAAAAAGGTGAAGGTTTTATATTTTTAAACACCGAAACCACGGAACACGACTACCATAACAACACTAAAAATGACCGTTACGTCTTTATTGCAAATATCGGAATAAAATATTATAACCTAAAAAAATATGAGTAATTTTAAACATTTAACTGATTTAGAAATCCAACAAATGACATTTGATTGGAGATACAGAGGTTTCACAGGATTAAATTAAAAATAACTAAATAATGGTAGGAATAAAATACAATAACAATGGTGAAAATATATCAATTATTGATGATATAGAATATCAAATGCCCCATTCCCCCAATATTTTTAAAAACATATCAAACGATACATTATTAATTACCACAACAAATTCATTTGGGTGTCGGTTTAAAAAATTTAAAAATATAGAAAAATTTTGTGAAATAATAAATGAATATGAATTAAAATATAATAAAATAAATAAAATATTAATTGATTTTAATGAAACTATAGTGGATGAATCGGGTATAAATTCATTTGCTAATATCATAAATAAAAAATGTTATTATTCAAATTTTGATATGATGAATTTGAATTCTGTTAATAAATTTTATATACCGTCTTCTTTATATTCTCAAATTGATTTTTTATTATCATTTGATTATTTAAATGCAAAGTATTTTTTAGAAAGAATGAATACCTTATATGAAGAATTCAGAAAACCTCATAAATTGGTATTTTATTCAAGTCATATTAGTCCTATTAGAATTGATATTTTTAATATTTTAAAAGAAACAAATAATTTAAAAAATAATATATGTTCTTTTGATATTATAAAAGAATATTATTCTGATAAAAAACATAATCTTGATGAATTTTTTAAAGAAAATGAAGGTATAATTCCATTTTCATACGATAAATATAATAGACAAACTACTCATTTTTGCTTTAACATATCTCAATTTTTAGCATATTTTGAAATAATAACCGAATCTTATTTTTTCAATGATATAGAGAATATTAATAATCATTGCCCAGTTACCGAAAAAATATTAAAACCAATTGTTTTATTTTTACCATTTATATATTTTGGTTCTTCTAATTTAAAAAAATGTTTAGAAGAAATAGGAATGACTTTTAATTCACCTTTATATGGGTTTTATGATATAACAAATGAAGAAGATACACAGAAAGGATTGGAGCATGTTAAAAAATATTCTGAAAAAACAATAGATGAATTGCATGAAATATATTATACATATTTACAAGAATATCATAATAACGCAGAGAAGTTTTTAAATTATTTTAATAATAATACAAATAATATCTTAAATACGCTAAATATAAATTTTTAAACAAATTACTATGAAACACCTTACAAACGAAGAAATTCAACAAATAACATTTGATTGGAGATACAGGGGATTTACAACATTAGAATTATTAACCGAAGATGAATGTGATGAAATTAATACAGAATTGGATGCGTTAAGAGTAGCAAGAATCGGTACTACAACAGATGATGGCAAACCTTGGGGAGATTATGACCCATTTGCTTATCCACATAAACTATCACCAAAGTTAGAAAAATTATTTGTACATCCCAAATTGATAGAAGCATGTGAATTTTTAATGGAGGGTAAAATACATGGTTTGCAAACTTGGGCATATTTCAAACCACCCGGACAATTAGGTAGAGATATGCACCAAAACGCATTTTATACAGGCTGCGAACATAATGAAATAATCAATACTGCATTAGCATTAGACAATCATGATTCTCAAAATGGAGCAGTATGGAACTATGAAGGTTCACATAGATTACCAACCTTATCAATTGAAGTGGATGAGGAAAGAGCAAAAACTAATCCATCATTTTGGAGAAACGAAAGAGGTAAACCATGTGTAATGCCAGAAGGACATGATTTTAGAAAAATTGAAGGTATAATTAAAAAAGGACAAGTAGTTTTACTTCATTCACATTGTGTACATGGTTCAGAACCAAATAACTCAAATAGATTCAGAAGAAACTTTTTAGGAGGTTATTTAAAACAAGGAGCACATTTCAATCAAGGTACTCATATGAAAAGAGAACCGATTAACATTTACGAACTTCGTGAAAAGCATTGGGGAATTTAATTAATATAATATAATTCGGGGTATTCAACTAAACAATGGATACCCCCTTTTGTATAAGCATTTTTATAAGCAGGTTCAATATCTTCCCATTTAGTTAAATCAACAAAATTTATATTACTACACATAGATTTAAATTGCTCAAAATAATTTCCTTTATGTTGATGGCCTGGGTCTAATGGTTTATCACTACCTTTGCCCAATCTAATAATCATATTTGCTTTCCATTCTCCACCACTCATTAGTTGTAATTTATCAACGTGATTTATAAGTTGATTTGCGGCACATATAATAAAATCCCAACGAGGATAAAATGTAATAACAAATTCATTTGCCATTGACAATCCCAAACTCATCCCCATTTGAGATTCTTCCATTACTGGAACTTCAATCATCTTTTCTTTAGGAACTTCTCCTAATGTTGTACTCATAGGATTACCTGCCCATAGAACTTGTTGTCCTATAAAGGTAGTATTAGATTGTTCACCTAAAAATTTCATTGAATTTGTAAGTGCATCTTTGTATGGTGTATATTCTGGTTGTTTCATAACAATATATCTATTTTTTATTTTTTATTTTTTTAATTACTGCATCTGCAATTAATCTATGACACTTTTTTGATGGATGATTATCTGTTGGTGTAACCTCAAAATATTCATAATCGTAATCTATATGTAAATGTTTATTTTTTTCCATCATAGTTCGTATCGTATCATATGATTTTTCATTATACTCAAATGTAACTAACCTATCACTCATCCATTTATCATTCTTATAAAATGGCATATAATCCACTTCCCAATTAAGTATTAAAGTTTTTATTCCTTTACTTTCATAGAATTGCAAATTTTCTTTAATTTTTGCAAACCAATTTTTACAATGTTCTAAATACCATTCATCAATTGTACATTTTTTTTGTTCAGCTAAATATTTATAAAATTTATTAAGATTTTCTTCGGTTAAATTAAATCCAGTTTTAAATTCACACGCACTTACACTTCCATTTGGATTTACATAATCATAATAGTAAGTATTTCTTTGTGGGTGTGATGTTTGAAAAATTATGTATTCAATTTCATTAAAATTATATATTTCATTTATAATATAATTAAATCGTTTAATTAATCCAAACGCACATTTCATATATTCAAATGAATCTTCTTCACAACCACCATTTTGAATCTTACAAACTTCAAATGTATTAAAATAATTACTCACAAGTCTTGGAAAGTATAATGTTTTTCTAAATCTATTGTGTGCATCTCTTGTTGGTTCTTCAACTGTTGCCATATTAGAATAAAAATGTAATCCTTGTCCCCAAGTGAATGAACAACCTGCAAATAGCATTCCTTTAATTACATTATTATTTTTTGTTTTCATTAATTAAATTCGTTTTTGTGTTTTAAATACCAATCATAGGCAAGTTTTAATCCATCATTTAATGATGTTGTAGATTTCCAACCCAAATTATTATAAATTTTATTAGAATCTATTTTTCTTGTTGGAATCATAGATGGTTTTCCACTAATAAATTCAGTTGGTGCATTGTAGCTTGCAACTTCTTTCATAATATCCAACACTTCTAATACAGAATGTACAGAATTTGACCCCACGTTGTAAACTTCAAACATCTCTGTTTCGTTTTCCATTACAACTTGTAAGGCTTCTACAAAATCACCAACATATAATAAGTCTCTTAATTCAGACCCGTCACCCCACACTGGAATTGGATTCATTCTATCCGCTACTTTACGAATTGTTGCGGGTGTAACATGACATTTGTTAAAATCATACTTATCGTGTGGACCATACAGATTTGCCGGTCTAATCACAGTAGATTTCATTTTACGAGGTAAATACTTACCATATAACTCACATTGAACTTCAGCATAACGTTTCATCCAACCAACCGGAAAATACACAGGATATGGTTCATTAAATAAGAAATCAGTCTCAATAACCGGTTCATCACCTTTTGGTGGATAAACTGTATTTGATGAAATGAAAATATAATGTGAAACCTCATTTCTCCAAGCGGCATCGATAAGGAAGTTATTCATCGCCACATTTGGTGTAACGTGAGCTAATGGGTCAACAACCGTATCAACGGCATTTGATGTAGATGCTGCGGCGTGAAAAACAATATCAATATTCTTTGTTACATCCATACACCCATCATATGTTTGTAAGTCATGATAAGTATATTCTACATTATTGTAATTATGTCGAACTACCCTTCTATGTAAGTTAACTCTTATGTTAGTATACCCCTCATTAATTAATCTTTCGGTTAGATTTTGTCCAACTAATCCGGAACCACCTGTAATTAGAATATTTAAATTTTTATTTATCATAATATTTTATTTTTTTTTATGTAACCGTATAACTCTTCACTAATAATATAATACCCATTTTTATTTGGATGCGGAGCAATTTTTGGGGGTATTAATATTTCCCATTTATTTTCTAAATTGCTTTCATTTACTAATTCCTTTGTCGTTTTAACACCAAAATTCCAATAGTTAACTTTATTAATTAGATAAGTTCTATCATCTATTTTATTTGGATTATTTACCATAATATCAAATGCATCAACCATAAGGTATTTAATTTCATAAAATTCAAATATTTTTTGAATAAAAATAATATAATTTTGATTAACGATATTATAGTAATTAAAATTCATAACATCTGTTATAAAAAACTTTTTATAATTTTTTATAAAATTATCATAATGGGTATCTTCCGAATCATATGAATTTATAAAACGGTCAGAGCCTTTGATTAATTCGTTTTCTGACCAACTTATCCATTCGTTATTTGGTAAAAAAGAAACATTATCTCTTAAAGAGGAACTCCACATTATTATAACAAAATCCTCACTTTTTATTTTTTTAGATTGAATATCAAAAACAATTTGATTAAATATTTTATGATTTGCATTACCACTAATTCCGTTATTCACAAACGGTATATCTAATTTTTTTGATAATAAATTAACCCAAGAATATTTGTTACGATAATTTTTCAATTCTTCTCTATCGGTATGTACTAATTCACCATCAACCCCTTGCCCCTCTGTCCAACTATCGCCATATGCGTGTAACATCATAATAACTTATTTATATAATAATCATATGTAATTTCCAATGCTTTTTCAAAACCAAGAACCGGAAGTAATCCTATTTGAGTTTGTTTAGTAATATCCATTTGCCTTCTTAAATCTCCATTTGGTTTACTACTATCCCAATTTATTGATATTTGTTTTTTACTTATTTTTATTAAAGTTTCAATCATTTGTTTTATAGTAATTTCTTCACCCGCCCCAAAGTTAATTATAGTATGAAGTTTATCACTATATAATCTTAAAATTGCATCGGCAACATCTCCAGCATACACAAAATCTCTTATCGGAGAACCGTCACCCCATGCTTCAATTGAATCGGTCGCTTCGTATATTTTTTTAATTGTAGATGAAATTACCGTACCATTTCCACTAAAATCATCGTATTCACCAAATATATTAGCGGGTCTTATAATACTCCACTTATCGTATCCATATTGAACTTTATATGCTTCTAATAATATTTCACCCATTCTTTTGCTCCAAGATGGGAACCAATCAGATTCTCCGGGTAGTGTTTTCCACACATCATCCTCAACAAAAGTTTCCGCCGGTGAATATACACCAACTGAGCTAACAAAAACCAACCAAATATTGTTTTTTTGGCATTGATTTATAATTTCGGTATTTATTTTAAATGATGGATAAAGAAAATCTACCGGTGATTGCTTCGCTCTAATTGGAGAACCTTTAATACCAAAACAGTTAAATACAACATCAGGCGATTCATAAAAAAATAAATTTTTTATGTTTACCTCTATTATTAAATCTAATTCGTAAAATGTAAATCTATCGGATATTGGTAAATTATTTGAATGTTTAACATCGACACCAATTACATCGTAACCTTTATCTAAGCATTTTTTTACCAAATGAATACCAACTAAACCACTACAACCTGTTATTAAAACTTTTTTCATATTAAACTATAAAAATATTTTTCAGTATCTTTCTTTAAACCAAATTTACTAACATATTCATAATTTTTTATAAATCTGTCTTTATTATTTATATAATAATTTTTTATTTTTTTTTCCAATTTTGATAATCTCACAATTTCATCTAAAACCATATACATTCTTTTTTTATCATCAATTTCTAAATCATAATCGTAATTAATGATATCTTCAAATAAATCCAAATCGGGATGTTCTTTTTTTAACATTTGAACATGTCTATATGATGCTAAAAAAATTGGAAATTGAAAAAAATAAAATGGTTTAAATGTTTTTTCAGTTATATGAACATCTTTTATTTCATAATGCGATTCTGTTACTATATTAATATAGCTATTTTCAAAAGACTTACATTCAATATGATAAAAATGTAAATAACCATTTGGATTATTAAACCAATCTTTATCCGTTTCGTAAAAACTTAATTTTGGTTTAGAACAAATTTCAAAGTAACTATGTAATAATTTTTCATCATTTGAACCATCTATAAAATTTTGGTGTGCATATGTGGCTAATAGTGGATGATTGATTAATCCATACGTTAAAGACCAGTCTATTAACCCAGAATCTAACAGTTCATTATTTTTAAGCAATGTTAGTAATCCCGTTCTATGAGTTTTCGGTCTTCTATTTAAACATAAAAATAAAAATGGTTTATCTTCCACAAACGGAATTTTAAATTTATATGCGAATACGGCATCTGAAAATTGACTTAATAAAAAATCCGTTTTGTATAAATTAATTAAAGTAGTATTTTTTAACTCATCAATTAATGAATTGTTATTTATAAAATAAAATTGTTTTGGATTCAATCCTTTTTTATCAATTAAATTTGATATTTTTTTTATATCAAAACCAAAATTCATAAAGCTTTCGTGCTCACTTAAAAAAATTACTTTTAAATTTTTATGTTTAATATAGTATTCAATTTCTTCAGATATTTTCCACACATTTTCGTTAAATAAATAATTATAAGAACAGTAATGTGAAATCACATAATAATAATTTTTACCTAAATTTATATCTGATAATTTACAAAATTTTTTTTTGCAAATGTCATTAGACATTCCAAAAAAATAAATATCCGTTTTTATGGCTTCATATCCTATTTCTTCATTTAAATGGGATAGGTTATTAACGGGAGATTCGTTATCCCACTTATCAAAAACTAAATTTAAAAAATTATCCATTTCCCTGTTCCGTAGTGCGGCCATTGTTTTTCATATTCGTACCAAATTACATCATTCGGTATCTCACTTTTTATTTTCCAAGTTTCAACCGTTGGTGTATTTGTTGAAACACCATTATCCTCAACCACAAACGTAATCGGTAAATCAAAATTTTTGGAATACTTATAATTCTCCATGAATATACCGGTCTCAAATGCCATGTCACCAATAAAACACCAAACATGTTCGCCATTACCCATCCGTTTGTTTGCCATAGCGGCACCAACAGCAATTGGAATGGTACCGGCAACAATAGCCGATGAATAAAATTTTTCTTCCTGATTAACTATAGTAATTGACCTACCGGCAAGTATCTCCTCTTCTAACCATTCAGATGATACACCTTTAAGTAATGCGTGATAATGAGACCTCCAAGTTGAAAATACCCAATCACCCTTTTTAACTCTCTTAAATATCTCGATGAGTTCACTTTCATTACCACCACTTAAATGAATGGGACCCCTTATTCTTCCCGATTCCCAATGGTCTGCTATGGTTTTTTCAAACCCAATTAATCCGTGCGTGTCCCATAATGGTTGATTAACGATTGGATATTTCTCTAAATTTTTTATCATCTGTCTCTTTTTTGTAATGTTGGTTTATCTGTTGGCCATTCCATTTGAAATTCGGGGTCATTCCATTTAACAACACCTTGCTCATCCGCATCCACATAGCCATCTTTATAAAATAAGTTATAATGAAACATACAGTCAGTTAATGCATAGTGCCCGTTAGCAAATCCAGGAGGAACCAAAACCTGGTTTCTATCTTTCTCGGTTATCATGAATGATTCCCATTCACCATAAGTCGGTGAATTTTTTCTCATATCCAACACAATTAAATAGATATCCCCAACCGCCGCCTGCACTAATTTCCACGTTTTGTTGTCATAGTGTAATCCCCTCAACACACCTTTATATGATTTTGAAAATCTACCATGAATACTAATTTCACTTTTGTCATAATGAATGTGATTCATTACGGGATGTTCTTCACTATGAAAAGTTGTAAATATTTCACCTCGGTACTCCCTATAAATTGAAGGAGTGAAGATTGGTACATCATAACCAAATTTTTTTGATGGAGTTTTGATAAAATCATCCCATTTGTTGTTCATATTAATTTTTTTTATTATCAATAACTTTATTTTCAATAATTTTATATTCGCCCGCCCATCCCATATATTTTGCTACTTTTTTGGCATATTCAATATGACCATAATATCCAGGATGCAAGTCATTAATTTCACCTTTTGTTTCATCATATACCGTCATTTTATTTGCAATACACCAACTAAACAAATCATAGTCACCTGTCATGTTATCAAAATTAATAACATCTTTTTTATCGAAACATTCGTCAATAAAAGTTGTATTCATGACACATATCTTAATACCGTTTAATTTACAAAAAGAATATAACCCGATAAATGACCGCTCATCACTCTTTAATTTTTCAACGTGGTCATAATGTTTATTGAACCACGTTTTAAAAGTTTCCTGTTTTGCATTATCGTCGTTTGAATAATTTAAATTAAAATACTCTCTGGTAGCATAATTAAACTTAAAAGCGTCAGTTTTAGCATCATAAGTTGAATTAACAATAAAGTATTCTCTTGTCGGCGAGTATAATACATCGGACCTACTTGGGTCTGGCACCTCTAATATAATAAAAAATTTATCACGCTCCTCCCAATTTTTATATATAAAATCGTATGTTTTTCTCACAATCCTATCTACACCCGAACCTGACATTGATTCGTTAATACAAGGAATGCCAATAATGTCAGATAACCTTTTACCATAGTTAACTTCCTTTCTATTTTCCCAAGTTATACCATACAATTCTTCATAAATTGGTCTAACACTTTCAGATTTAATACTCGGCTCCTCCAAGCCACCACCCTCACTATGTGAGCAACCATTAACATAAAAGTATTTATATTTTGAAAAAATCATATTACATATTATTTGCGTAACCTAATGGGAAACCGTTCCTAAACTCAGAAGTCATTCTTGGTATTAAAACTTGATAGCTTTTAATTAATTCTTGAATACCATCATCTAAAGTATAGTTAGGAAACCAACCGGTAGATTCTATTTTTTTATTTGAAACGATATAATCTCTTTTATCAGGGTCTTCGTAAAAATCGGAATAAGTAATTGCAAAGTCGGGTACGTATAATTTAATTTTTTCCAATAACTCTTCTTTATTTAAATTAGCATCACTTAAACCCACATTATATACGTTACCTTTCATTGAGTCATAGTTATTAAGTGCGTGAGTAAAAACATTCGCAACATCCTGAATATGGATAAAATTACGCTTAAAGTGTTTTTCAAACACTACAATATACTTGTCAGTCATTGCTTTATATACAAACTCATTAACAAGTAAGTCTGTCCTCATTCTTGGTGATGAACCAAATACTGTAGCTAATCTAAAACAAACTGATGATGTATCATCCAATAATAGCTTTTCAGACGCACATTTACTTTCACCGTATACTGATATCGGTTTTAAAGACGATTCCTCGGTACATTCAGTTTGATTTTCCTTAATACCATAACCAACACCGTAACCACTATTTGTATTAGGATATAAAATAAGTTGGTCTTTGGAAATGACCTCAACAATATCGATTATTTGATTATAGTTTATATCCCAAGCCGATTTGGGGTCAGATTTACAGGCAGGAAAACCCACAATTGCCGCTAATGGAATTATCACATCATGCGATTTAACCAACTTGGTTAATAATTCTTTATTACGAACATCACCGTAAATAAAATTGTATTTTTTATTACTTGTATATGTTAATGGTGAAATTTGTTTAAATAATAAACTATCTAAAACTGTAATTTCATGACCAAGGTCTAACAAATTTTTTGTCATTACGGACCCTAAATAACCCGCACCACCTGTAATTAATATCTTCATAGTAGTGTAAATATAAAACTTTTATTTATATTTGTCAATATTTTCGGTATAATTATATATAAAAAATAGAGTACTATGTATGTAATAGGAATTTCAGCATATTATCACGATTCTTCGGTTTCTCTTTTTAAAAATGGGAACTTGATATTTGCATGTGAAGAGGAAAAATTTACAGGAATAAAACATGACAGTTCATTTCCGGTAAATGCGCTTGACTATATTTTTAAAAAATATAATTTAACTAAGGACAAGGTTGATTCTATCTGTTATTACGAAGACCCGAAGTTAAAATTGAAAAGAGTCATCAATAATATTAAACCTCAATTTTTTAATAACCCAATCTATTCTATCAAGTCTTACCTTAAGATTAAAAGAAATATTTGGGAATTGAATAAAATGTTGCCAAAGTATTCTAATAATGTGTTTTATTCAACACACCACGAATCGCACATCTATTATTCATATTTTACGTCACCATTTAATGATTCGGTAACTTTATCTATAGATGGTGTTGGGGAATTAGATACCATGTCACTCGGGTTTATGGATTTTGGTCAAATGAAATACACATCAATGGCTGAATATCCACATTCAATGGGACTATTTTATTCTGCCATGACCGCATTTTTAGGGTTCAAACCAAATGAAGGAGAATATAAGGTTATGGGTTTAGCATCGTATGGTAACTCAAATATCTATATCAATAAAGTTAGACAATTAATATCATATAAAAATTCTAAATTGGAATGTAATATGGATATATTCACTTGGGACAAATCCAATACATTAATGTTTAATGAAAAGTTAATTGAATTATTGGGGATAGAACCAAGGGTACCTGATGGTGGAATTGAACCATATCACAATGATTTGGCGGCATCGGTACAGCGAGTATATGAAGAAATTTTATTTTCGGTATTGGATACCATATCTTTGGTAACTAATAGTGGTGATTTGTGTTTAGCGGGCGGTTGTGCATATAATGGTACAGCTAATGGTAAGATTATTGAAAAATCAGATTTTAAAAATCTTTGGATACCACCGGCACCATCAGATGCGGGTTCCGCAATTGGTGCATGCATTCACTATTTGGTTAATAATGGAAAACTAAGAGGTAAGGTGAACACAAGCCCATTCTTGGGTCCATCATATACAAATAAAGAAATTTTAGAGGCAATTGGCAATAATAAACACAGCTTTAAATTTCCAAATGAACAAGAATTAATATCTTGGATTGCAAGAAAAATAAAAGAGGGTAAAGTTGTCGGATGGTTTAATGGTAAATGTGAATTTGGTTCGAGAGCGTTAGGTAATCGTTCCATTTTGGCTAATCCATTATTGCCCCACATGAAAGATAAAATAAATAGTGTTATAAAGAAGCGTGAAGGATTTAGACCATTTGCGCCGGCGGTAACCAAAGAAAGACAAGATGACTTTTTTATAATGAATGGTGATGTTCCCTATATGAATCAGGTTGTTCAAGTTAGGCAATCATATAGAGATGAATTACCGGCGGTTACCCACATCGATGGTAGTTCAAGAGTGCAAACGGTTTATCAAGGTTCGTCATTTTACAATTTACTTAGAGAGTTTGAAAAATTAACAGGTTATCCTATTCTTTTAAACACATCGTTTAATGTTAAAGATAAAACTATGGTATTAACACCCAAAGATGCTATCGATACTTTTTATGATACTGAACTTGATATTCTCGTTTTAAATAATTATATTATATACAAACATAAAAAATCATGAAATTAATTAAATGGTTAATCGAAAAATACCAAACATGGAAGCGTAAACGTAAGTTTAAGAAAAAATTAGAAGAGCTAAAGAAACGCGACCCGTTTATTTACAATCACTAAAATTTTATTATGAAAAAATACGCACTATTCATCGGAAGATGGCAAAATTGGCACGAGGGTCATCAATGGCTAATAGACCAACAGTTAAACAAAGGTAAAAATGTTTGGTTGGCAATTAGAGACGTTCAAGTTGACGAGAATAATCCAAAGACCGCTAAGCAGGTATTTGATGAATTGAAAGTAGAGTTAAACGATATACTACAAACTGGTAAATTGTTTATTTCAGTTATACCGGATATTGAATCTGTAAACTACGGTAGAAATGTTGGGTATGATGTTATATACCACGAGCCACCAACTGAAATTGGTGAAATCAGCGGCACTAAAATAAGGGAATCAAATGGTCAAAGCTAAAAGACACTTTGTTAAAACAATTAGTTATCGAATTTTAAGTAGTTCATTTGGATTTTTAACTATGTGGTATCTTACCGGTGATATAAGGGTTGGTACAGCTTTTAGTGTTGTTGAAATGGTTATTAAACCTATAATTTATTTTGCTCACGAAAGGATTTGGTATCGATATATAAAATACGGACTTAAAAATCAAAAAAATAATACAATTTTAAAATAAGAGATATTTATATAAAAAGAAAAAACTATGAAAAGTGTTTTAATAGGTGTAGATTACATTAAAAATACAGATGGTATAAAATTATTGGAGTTAAATACCGATGTTCAGATATCAAATTTAAAAGAAAGTTATTTTGATTATACGTCTTTATTTAATTATGTTACCACCAATGGGTTTACAAAATTGCATTTTATATATAAAGAAACATATACATCTCCTGTTTTTATAGAAAACATAAAAAATTTATGCACTCAAAACGGTGTTGTTTATGATGAAACATTAATTTCATTAAATAGTATATTGATTGATGATATTGAAGATGCCAATGACACTCTATTTTTTAGATTGGCCTACAACGCACAAGCGATTTTAGATGACTATTATTGTAGAGAACATGGTGAACTGGTTAATTTACTATTTGAAAATAGTAAAGAATCTTACATACCAAATACATATTTAAAGTATTCTAACAATGTAACACTTGATAATATTAGTTCCATAAATGATAATGGTGACTACCCTAATATTATTGCTAAAAAGAATTATGCGGATTTTGATAAGTCTACACATCCCGCATTTTACAAACTTTCAGATGAAACAGAATTGGATAGTTTAAAGTCTAATTTAGATGCAAATATTTTTTTACAAGAATATGTCTTTTCTTCTGAAAATGTTGAGGATAATTTAATAGTAAATCAAATTAGAAAGTGGTATTTAATTTCAAATGGTTTAAGTGATGTGATTGATTTAGGTGGATACCTACATTCTAATCAAGTTCCATTAAAACCCGATTATATAACATATACCGGTAACAAATTGGATAACACGGGTCGTTCTATGTTCTATTCAAATCCAAACCGACTATCATCGGCGGGAGTTTTATCAAACTACAACGTTAAAAAACAAAATGAGGATAGTACATTTACATTAACCGACATTGGTGCGTTAGAAGTTGGTGATGTTGTGGAAGCATTAAACATAAACACATTTGACCCTGGTACATTCAATGAGTTAGAAATTTTAAATTGGAGATATACGGGGTCATCGGAAGATTTATTAACTTATACTACCGCATCCGTTGTTAGAAAAACACCATCTGTAGTTGAAGATTGGTTTAATAGAGTTGAGTATGTGGCCCCAAATGAAATAAATGGTTCATTTTTGTTACAGACGAACAAAATGATTTTGATAGAAAGGGGCTCCGAAGTTAGATTCTGCTCCGCACAAGATTTAGAAGTGGGAGACACAATATTTAATTCACCAACACATACATCAACCTTAACATCTGTAACTGATGTGTGGTATTCAGGTTCCATAAATTATTTAGATATCGAACCGATTGACGTGTTTATTGCGGGTTCAGAAGATAATGAAATTCTTAGTTCAACAATTGTAATGCATAACTACAAATAATATGGCAAATAACTTAATAAAAATAGAGAGACCGGTAACAACCACACAAAATACGGCTTGTTTAAATATAATCACAGATGTTATCACTATGATTAAGACAAAACATAGTTAATATTACACAAGATTTAAAAAATAATTTGTGGTCTTGTTGCTTAACCAAGCGTCTTTTATTATTTCTCTATTGTTTTTAATTCTATCGATATTATTCGAATAGTATTCTTTTATTACATCTTTCATTGCGGATAACCTTTTTATCTCGTCATATACCATATATAATCTTTTTAGATTATTTGGTTCATCATCATATGAATGATTTATTAAATCATCAAATAAATCTAATCCATATTCCTTTTTTAAAGTTTTAATGTGATTTACATTTGCCAAAAAAATTGGTAATTGGTGTAAATAAAAGGGTTTAAACGATTTTTCAGTTATGTGAATGTTCTTTTCCTTAAAATGAGTTTCTGTTACAATGTTTATGTAACTTTCCTCATATGATTTCATAGTTTCTTTTCCATACGAATCCAACGCACTTATTCTAAATGTATTGTTTGTTTCGTAGTGGCTTGACTTTTTACAGGTACATATTTTTTTAAATGAGTCATATAATGATGACTCAGATAAATCTAACGAACTAGACGATTTAAATTGATTTAATAGAAAATTATTGGTTCGAACACTATCATCAAAATTCGTATCATTTTTAAATGTGAAAGACCAATCTATAATATCTGTATCTAACAAACCATTTACATCTAATAATGTAAGTAAATCCAATCTTTGAAATCTTGGGTGTTTTATATGTAACAAAAATGTAAATT
>Ga0209296_1000300_pt1 | contig 42135 bp, 60 predicted proteins | sample S_130206_EF_Meta_FD_187319 | JGI IMG/M metagenome (GOLD analysis project Ga0209296, IMG submission 187319) | Freshwater microbial communities from Lake Simoncouche, Canada to study carbon cycling - S_130206_EF_MetaG (SPAdes) (version 2) | ecosystem: Environmental > Aquatic > Freshwater > Lake ...
CGTAGGGACAGTCAACATTTTAGGGAATACATCACCACTAGCCATTAGAACTCCATGTTCATCATTGTGTAAGTCATTAGATTACTTGTTGTTTGTGTTGGTGCAGACGGTCCAGTCGCACCCGTAGGTCCTGTCGCACCAGTAACACCAGTAGGTCCGGTCACAGTCGACGCTGCACCTGTCGCACCTGTAGGTCCAGTAGGTCCTGTAGCCCCGTTAGCACCTGCTGCACCTGTGCCACCCGTAGGACCTGTCGGACCCGTCGGTCCTTGCCCGCCTATCGGACCAGTTGGACCTGTAGCACCATCAGCTCCGATATATCCAGCAGAACCTGTAGGACCCGTCGGACCTGTAGGTCCAGTCACAGTCGAAGCAGAACCTGTTGCACCTATAGGACCAGTTGGACCAGTCGGTCCAGTAACAGTTGAAGCTGCACCTACAGAACCCGTTGCACCTGTAGGACCTGTTGGTCCTGTGACTGTGCTTGCTGCTCCTACTGCACCCGTAGGACCTGTTGGTCCGGTAACGGTAGATGCTGCGCCGACTGCGCCAGTGGGTCCTGTTGGTCCCGTGACTGTAGATGGTGCGCCAGTAGCCCCTGTGGGTCCTGTGACTCCTTGTATTCCTTGCGCACCTGTAGGTCCAGTAACCGTGGATGCAGCACCAGTTGGTCCCGTAGGTCCAGTTACGGTTGAGGCTGCACCAGTTGGTCCTGTAACGGTACTAGCGGCACCTGTCGGGCCAGTCGGTCCTGTAGGTCCAGTAACACCCTGGATGCCTTGTGCGCCTGTAGGACCCGTGACAGTCGAAGCTGCACCCGTAGGTCCGGTAACAACAGAAGCTGCACCCGTAGGACCCGTAGGACCTGTAGGACCCGTTACACCTTGGATACCTTGAGGACCAGTCGGTCCCGTGTTGCCGATGATTCCTTGAATGCCTTGCGCACCAGTCGGTCCTTGCGCACCAGTCGGTCCAGTAGGACCCGTTGGTCCCGTAACACCTTGCGGTCCAGTAGGACCCGTCGGTCCAGTAACACCCTGAGGACCAGTCGGTCCAGTAACACCCTGGGGGCCAGTAGGACCCGTAGGACCTGTAACACCTTGAATACCCTGCGGACCCGTAGGACCAGTAGGACCTTGAGGTCCAGCAGATGCAGAACCAACAACAACTACAACGCCAGAAGTAATTAAACCAACGGTTTCATTTGTCCGCGTAATAGTAATTTCTGTAGTAGCCATAACTACCTTGTCACGTCAGCAAGAACCGAAACAGTCCCGGACAAAATTGTTGTGATCACACCAGAAGCATTCTCCTGCAAATCCCAATACAAATAACCAGGATCAAGAAGAGCCGTATTGGCCGCCGAAAAAGTAACAGACACCTGCCCAGCAGCTCCGTTAACAACAGCACAAGTAGCCGTGATACTAATAGTAGAAATATCAGGAGTTGTCCGCATCTGAGAAGAATATGTACGACCCGTAACGTTAACTGGAGTTGTACCGTCGCTAGTGATGGTCACAAGAAGAGTTTCCGTGTCGCCACGGGTAATAGTTAAATCTTGTTTTCCGGGAATAGCCATGTCGGAAATACTACCATTTTATAAACGGCCCAATTCTACCTGTTGTGGAGTTGTGGCTCGAGATTCCAAAGTGGCAGCACCATCAATAGATCGTGGTTGCAAGCCGTTCTTGCGAAGGCGTTTGTATGCAGCCATGTCTTTGGTTTTGTTCTTATCAACAGTGTTTAATTGTGCAACCTGAGAACCTCTAGTGGTGGAAGGGTTAGCACCGAAAGCTACGCCAGATACCCGACACCCAAAGCAACCTTCAACGTCTAGTCCCGGATGTGTCTCTTGGTGCTTCATGCAGTGATGTACGCCCCGTAGCCAGCTTGTGTAAGTTCTGCTACTTCTGCGGATGTCAACTGGTGGATGTGTCCACCGTGGTAGGTTTTTACAGCTTCACCAACATTTGCTGGTTGGTTTTCTGTGTAGCCACCATTAGACAACTTAAAGACATTACGTCCTCGTGGCCCATTTCTTAGATGTGCAAGAATACCTGTTGTTCGTGCATCTGCCCAAAAAACGAAATTGTCAGTTGGTGGAGAAAACGTAGCCATTACTTTTTCTTAGAAACCGGCATAGCCTTTGCTGGTGCAGTTTTCTTAGCAACAGCTTTCTTTGGGCCAAATGTGTTGTTCCATTCGCTAGTAGCAACTTTGGCGGCAGCAGTCATTACGCGCTTGCCCATACCCAAAGAACTTTCAGCAACAACATCCTGGAATGAAGACACATATTCTTTGCGACTTACAGGGCCAGTCTTTCCGGGTTCGCTAGAACTACGGCTAGATACAGAACCTTTCGATTTGTACATTTTGCGAATTTGATCTTCTAGTGAAGACCCTGATGCTGCTTTTTTTGCGGCCATTATAAATATCCTTTGTTAAGACTGTTCCGAGTATAACAAAAACCCCCAGCCGAAGCCGGGGGTTTCGTTATGTATTCCTTGTCGGGAATTAGGCGTTGTTTGTGCCAATGCTTGAAGCGGTTTCGATACGACGAAGAGCTTCCTGACGGAAGATTCCGTAACCAACGAAGTGCTTCCAACCAACTGGCTGATGGCGCTTAAGAACGTCAGTGACGACTCCGTAAACCATCGTTGGCTGTGAACCGTATTCACCGTTGTTTGAAACAGCCTTTGCAAGAGCCTGACGGCCCATGATCAAAGTACCGTAAGCATCACCGGTTCCGGCAGCTCCTGAACCGTTGAATGCGTTTGCAAACAGAGGCGCACGTGGCGACTCCATAAAGCGAACACCTTCAAACATACCGATTTCACCGTTGTAAATGCCCTCAGGATTTACGTAGTTAGCAGGGGTACGCCATGCGGATGCGTCAGTTGCACTACGGAAGTCGTAGGAAACGTCAGGATGGATGAAACCAACATACGAACCACCAATGGTAGGTACGTTTGCGCCACGCAACTGAGCAACTGTACGACGAACGTCGTTAGCTGTGAGTGTGTCATCAACGCTCAATGTCAAACGGGATGTAGCAACTGTTGCTCCACCTGATCCGTAAGAAACGTTTGTACCAGCCTGGAGGACTGAACGACAAACGCTGTCAATTGATATACCAGCGTTGTAACCAACAGCGTTAGCTGCTACTGGGTCAACGTTGATGAATGAAGTTGCACGGAGCTTGGCGGTTGTGACCATTGCGTTTCCATATTCCTGCATGGTGACAGAAACTTGGCTGTTGCTCAAAGCAACAGGGGTTACGTCAACAGTTTCGCTGATTGCCGAATCGGCTACAGCGAGGTCCTGGAAGATAGTGAACGTGTGGGTTGCACCTGGGGTAGTTGCATTTGATGCTTCGACTTCAGCGAACTGGTCAAAGTACATCTCTGGACGAAGAGCGTAGTACGCCAACTTCTCGAATGCTGTTTGGTTGAGGGATAGGGATGAGACTTGGGTATAAGCCATGATTTGTTTTCTCTTTCAGAGATAGAAGGTTTTAGTTTTGTACCTCAGACAAAATCGCCAAAATCTCAGCCTCGGACGAAGCGGCATCTAGTCGAGCTTGGAGATCAGGGATCTCGTTAGCAGAACTTGCCCCGGCGGCAACCTGATTAGTTCTATTCCAAGCTTGCTGCTCAGAGAGAGTTTCTACAGGTACAATTGGGGACAACAACCGTGCTTCAGCCGCTGCTTGTTTAATCGCGTCAACTGTCAGTTCTCCGTCGTAACCTTTCACAAAGTATTTGGCCGCTATGTCACCGGTATCAATACCAGCTTTCATAAAGGCCATTTCACGCTTTGCTTGTTCGGCTTCGACAGCATTCTGTCGCAGAGACTTGATTTCTTCTTCAAGAGTTTTGATCCGGGTCCGCAACGGATTGCGGGTTTCTTGGATCTCTTCTTCTGAATCAGAGAAGTCAGTGAATTCGGACATATTGGTACTCTCCTTTAGCCCACACCACACTGGAGGGTTGTGGTGGCTGCTTAGTTGTTTGTCTCCCCATATGTACGCAACTAGTTCGGGGGGCGACTAGTTGGTTCCTCCCATCGGGATCGGACTAACTATATACATGAAGTTGTTGCAAATGCAACTAACCTGCTGTGCCTAGTCCCATCACACCAGTTTGTGCAACATTGAATCCACCGCCACCTTCAAACTGTGATTGACGTTGACGTTTGCGCGACTCAATGCGTTGCTTTGCTGCTTCGTTGGTTCCGAGTGTCCCGGAGATTTGTTCAGCCTGGCTGATTGCAGTTTCACCTTGAAGGTTTGTTCCGAGAAGTTCTTGCTGGCTAGCAATTTTTCCGAATCCTGCTTGAGCGGATTGGGCATCAACACCCTCATTAACGAGAGCTTCTGATTCGGCAGATGTCAACTGGATACCAGACTGTCGCTTGGCTTCGGCCGAGACAGTTGCAGAAGAAGCCTGCTTCTTTAAGATGTCGGCACCTTTAGTTGGGTCAAGGAAATAAGCCGCAAGGCCAGCATCGTCAACATTATAAAGCTCTTTCATCTGGCGAACCACTTCAGGGTTAGCGTTCTTGACCATTTGAAAGCCTCTAGTTACACGATCTTTTACTTCAGCAGCTGATGTGTTGAAAGATAAGAATTTAGTGAAGTCTTCTGGTTTGTCATAAAATTCTGGGGGAAGACCGGATCCAGCCATGACATCTTGATACCCGCGCTCCATGTCAATATAATCAGTGACGTTTAACTCTGGGAATCCATTTTTTACACGTTCAGCATTCGCTGGAAAACGAGTTTTGTATTCAGTAGTGTCCTTTAGGGCATCACCAATTTCATCCGGGGTCGGTCTGTCAGACAAGACACCAGATCCTTTTAATGCCCAAACTTGAGCAGCCAAAGATCCGAGGCCATACCTAGTTAAACCATTCTCAATGATTTTGATTGCGTCTTCATCAGCCATCAGCGAACCTTACCAAACGCTTTGCCAATGCTGGCAACCATCGCACGAGCTTCCTGTTTAGCCTGGGTTGTTTTGGCATAGCCATACCGGGTGTCCGTCTTCAATGCTTGAGTCCATTCGCCAAGTGTCATCTGGCGAGTGTTTCCTTTATCGTCGCGTTTGGCAATTGAATCCATAAATTCTGGTTTCATAAAGTCAATTGATTCAGATGTTGTTTCAAGAACATTGGCAGCTATGGACTTGTAGTCCTTAGTGATGTCATCAAACGTTAAACCAGCATCTAACTGGGAAACTAAATGAGGGTATTGACCCTTGAGTTTTTCTTTATAAATTCCCTGAATATCGGCAGGTTTTTTACCGCCGGTTAGATAAGACTCAATTTCTTTATCGGTCGCTGAACCGCCATAAGCTTTAATGATTGCTTTCATATCGCCAGCATCTTTAGTAGCCAAAGCTGCGGCATCTGCTTTCAAAGATTTTCCTTCAGTGAAAGCAAATGAGTAAACAAGCTTTTTAAGCGCATCGCCCTGGACATTATTTCTGGCCATACCTTTAACGAAGGAATTTATTTTGTCTACAGGAATACCAGATAAATCTGTAACCCCATCTATTGCAAGCCGAGCCGCATCTTCAGATTTCTTACGATCTGCATCTGGAGCCGCATCATATTGTTTAGCCGAAGCAACAGTGTTCTGCCAATATGGAGTGTCCATGACGGCACCCCGGAAACGGTCAACTGTCCAGCCTTTATCAGCCGCTTCTCGAAGAGCATCAGTTACTTCTTGCCCAAACAATGTCGGATCATCAAGAAGATAAACAAACTCGGGGTAGTTTTGCCGGACGTTTTCGTCAAGGGACAGTTTCTTTTTCTTTGCAGCTTCTTCAGCTTTTTTCTTTGCGGCGGCAGCGGCCTTGAGTTTAGCTGCGGCGGCCTTAGCTTTAGCAATTTGTTCTGGTGTTTGTGCCATTATGCTCCTCGCAACATATCTTGAAACGCCCGGGCATAATCAGCAAAACCAGTTGCTTTAACTTCGCCAGTATTTTTCATTTGTAATTGAGCTTCTGCCGCTGCTCCGACACTAGGAGCCTGGTCTTTTGTTGTGGCTCCAGCTTCAATACTGTGGTAAGCATCAAAGAATTTAGCGATTTCAAGAGCCGTAGGTTTACGCCCAAGATCACGTTCAGCTACTTGACTAAATACAGAACTAACATCTTGTTTTGCTGTGAACGTTATTGATGTTTTAGGACCCTTAGCTTCATCTGGCATTGAAAACAAATTGTTATATGCCTGCTGAGGAGTCGTGACCGCTCCTTCTTTAGTTCTTTGACTTTGAGAAAAAGCAAGAAATTCCGCAAAGCGGTTCGTGTCAACCGGCGTTAATCCACTAAGACTTGGTTTAGTTTCTGAACCAATACCTTTTCTCCACAGTGTATTTTGGATTTCAAGCCTGTCATGGGCAGACATAGCATTGAGCATTTTCCAAGCTGCTTTTACATATCGTTCTTGGTCGGTTGCATAGTTATTACCTTCTGCTTTAAGATCTGCACCCTTATATTGCGACCATTGAATATCCCCAATATCGTCTTCTAGGACTTTTGGTTTTGGAGCCATTATTCTTCTACTTCCTGACTTAATTGACGTTGCCAAATTCTAGCGAAACCTGGATTTTTTTCTGCGAGTGAATTACCAAACCTCCATAAAGAATCTTTAACCATCATTATTTCATCGTTGCTTCCATCGAGATTTCCTAGTTCTTGACTTTGCATAGCTTTGTCACGTTCATTGAGATATTCAGTGATGGCTGGCATTATCGGATTGTTTTTAGTCCGCTTATCTTTTTCTAGGCTTCGCAAGTCAGTAATAAAGTTGTCAAATTTTCCAACTTCAAATTCTGCTTTGATAGGAAAGCCGTCATATTTTTTGTGGAGTTCAGCGCGCTTATCTCTTATCTCTTGACGTTGGTCATCATCTGGATTAGGGGGATATTGCTTTTTGAATTCACGATAATAATATGAACCAATTTTCTTTTGAGCATCTTTCAATGCATCTTTAGGAGATTGTCTAAATCGTTGAAGACCTGCAATTTGTCTATTCCAAACTTCAAAAGAAAAATCGTCGCCCATAGGAGCCAAGTATGGTGCAGTTGTTTTGAACGATTCTATTAAGCCACCATTTTTCTTTTGCCATTCGCCAAATTTACTTGTTGCTTCAAGGCCGTCATAATCAGGGTTTGCTTTAGTTTTAGAACCAATGTAAATGAAAGCATCTTCGCCAAATATTTTAATGAATTCACCTACAGCAGTGTCGTAGTTTTCAGCTTGTAAGTCATGCCATGCGCCAACCAAACTGTTTACATATACGTCACCTTTGAGAAGATCAGCTTTGAATTCAATCTTTCCAGAAGTTGGGCCAATGAATTGTGATGCGGCTCTTAAGAATGTAAGAGGTCTTGCTGATTCAGCTGCGTCCTTAAATAGTCTTTCAACATCGTTTGAATCATTTAAGTCATATTGACCAGTAGTTGCTAAATAGTTAAATGTGTCATGGACAACACCTTGATAGATAGTTCCCATCATTTTAGGATCATCAAGCAAAGCTGATTTAAGTTTGACCATATATCCAGGGAAAGAAACACTAGCTATGGTCGGTTGACCAAATGGTTGAATTACTTTGCGTAAGAAATTTTGGTCAAGAGCTTCAATGTGGTCAGCAAAAAAGCCGTATGCAAAAGATGCAACTGGTCCTACTCCGGGTAGAACTTGAAGACCTGCTGATAACTGTTTACCTGGTGCCGTCATTGTTGCACCTTTAATTGGTACACCATAACCAGCAGTAGAAGTAAGAGTTGTTACTGCTTGAATGATTAAAGATGACGCAGGAAATCCTACCATAGGCATATGGGAAATTGGGTCTTGCCAAACTAAACCACGGCCGTCTTGATCTGGGTCAAAGTTTGATAAACCTCTGAATACTTGTTGCGCTCGACGAATCTTTTTAGGATCCTCAACCATCATTTCACCGTAATGACCAATCACTTCACGCCAAGCAGCACCAAAAGGCGCGACAATGCGCAATGCGTCTTCGAGGTTGGATTGGTTTGAAGCATCAAATAAAACTTCTTGCACTTTTTGGGAGGCCATAGTTGCGGCATAAGTTTGAAGTTGTTGTCTAGTACCAACACCATCACCAGCTACAGCTTCAGCTACTTTTTCTCTAATTTTGTCAAGGGTATTTTTACCGCCAACATAGCGAGCCATAGCTCCTTCAGCATCCCGGACATAATGATTTGAAATTGCAGCTTGAGCATGACGCTCAATATCTACAAGAAGCTCTTGTGCTTCTGATGCACTAAGAAGGCTAGCGTTATCAGCAAATTGCCCATAGTAAGTCATGCGCCAAAGTGGTGAACGTTCAGCCATTTCAACACCCTTAGGGACAAGAGTATTGAAGAACCATTTTGATGGTGCTTGATACACTTTCATTGCATTAAGCCAACCTTGTTGTCTTAAATTAAGATCAGATTTGGTCACGCGTTGACCCATAATTATTTGGTTAGGCAATGTTGCACCACGACCTTCCATCAAACTTGTGCCATGATCTTCAAGTTGTTGTTTCAAATAACGTTGGGCAAGTTTAGTTCCATCCTGTCCAGCAAAAGCATTCCCAACATCATCAACGGGCATTGCCTTGAATTGACGACCAGCGCCGGGTACATCTGTTGTTTCGTAAACAACCCATTTGTCAACTTTGGGAACGCCTTTAGCTGTATAACCATTTTCTGTGATTATCTCGCCAACCTTTGGGCGCTTACCAGTCAGTGTTCGACTACGTGCTGTGGCCTCGTCAAGCCATTCGTAAGGACCAACAGGTACATGTCCGTGTCCAGCCATAACTTTAAGTCCATCATTGCCTTGGAAAATTAAGTTATCTATTTGTGATTTGCCTAAATGCTCATACCACAAACTAACAATTTCGTCAGTTGATAAATCTTTCCAGTTTTCATATTTAAGAATTTGTGGCCGGCGACCAGTTCTTGGAACTCCAACTTTGTAGCCATCTTCCGCGTAACGTTGGAGAGAGCGCAGAATACTGTTAGCTTCCTCTGTTCCGGATTCAAGGAACTTAGTAATCACTTTTACTCGACTAGCGTCAGGTAAGTGACTAGTTTGAGCAAGCAGTCGTAATTCTGGCGAAGCATAGACTCGGCGCAAACGCTCATTGAGCGCTAATGGATATGCAGCCTGATCAGTAGAGACAATGTCAACACCTTTGTTTTTAACTAAACGACGAAGGTTATCTTCTGGTCTTCCAACCCATTTGTAAACGTTGTTTTTGACGCTATTTACATATTCAAACAATTCGTTAGCTGCATTGAATTCATCATCAACATCTTTGAATCTTGCACCCTGTGGACCCAAAGTACCAAGACCTGCTCGCCTCATGGCTACCATCATGTAATCAATTGGGTGTCTTAATGTTCCGTCTAAGGCTATGCGAAGTTGTGCGTCCATAGTGTTACGAAACATGAAACCAAAAGTGGAAAGTGCATATGGTTTCCAAATATCGTTTTGGAATACTTCGGCAATAATTGATGCGCCTTGTTTCCCACCATTCATTTTCATAAATGGGTTTTCGGTGATTAAAGAACGGATGCGACGGGCATCTGGTAATACCATGACGTTATTAACTAGGTCGGCCATAGCAGCCGGACCAAACAAGCTGAGTGCGTCATTATCCATACTATTGACTAATGTATCTACTGCGGCTTGTGTTGGGTTTGGACCGAGTTTTACAAGTTGTGGTTCAAGAAAGAATTTCTTTAGTTCGTACACTTTGTCGGGTGTCATTTTGCTTAACAACTCTCGAACAAAACCACCATCGTTAACAACGCCTGTTTCGTCCATTGCATATGCACGGAGTTTTTCCATTGTTTCTATATATTCGGCAAGAACATCATCAATAACTTTTTGTTTAACGCCAGAATTTTTAAGTGCAATAGAAATAATGCCTTCTTCACCACGATCAACATCTCCAACCATCAAACGATGAAGTTTCTTAGCATCAACTTTGGTTCCATCATTAACGAATGCTTCAAATGTTGCATCCATAACTCTTTTACCGTCACCCTCGTACGGATCAAGTTTCATTGTCTTAACCCAGTTGACCATGTTCTTGACAGCTTTGCTGCGATCTTGGGAAGTTCCATTAACAAGAACCATTTCTTCTGGTTTTTGCGTCAACCAACGACTGTCATTAAGTATTCTTTTAGCTGGTGTACGTTCAACAATTGAATAAGGTAATTGTTCTGCTTTGGTAGCAAACGGTACAAAGCCCTGAGTTGTTTCTTCGCTTAATCTTGTTGCATAACCGGCAAGTGTTCCTCGCATAATGTCACGATCAGTGATTCCTGCTAGTTGGCGAGCTTGTTCAGGCGAGATTTTATATCCCATACCTTCAAGGATTCTAAGTTGATCAGTTTCATCAACCAATGATTTAAGAACACGACCGCCTTCTTGCGAACCATCCATAAACTGAAAAAATTCAGACGTGTTAATTGTGTGTTGTTCAGCAGTTGATAATAACCCAGCATGTCCAGCAGCTAGTTTTGCTGCAACAGCAATTTCATCAGCTGTTTTAAGAGCGGGAATTTCTTTTGCAAGAGTTTTTTCTACTCCACCGCCTCCCATATAGGTAGTTGGATCAGTTGCAATAGCAACAGTTGCATCCATAAGACCAGATAAAAACATATAAGGCTTAGTGCCAGGCGTAGAAAAGACACTTGCAGCTCCACGACCAATGGTCCAAGTATGACCATTGATTTCGCCTCTCAGACGACGAGCTGCTTCTGCTCTATTTTCTTCTGCTGCCCCACTAAGAAAAAATCCACTACCAGAATCTAAGCCAGAATTTAATGCTCCAATAGATGTTGATTCAAAAAAATCTTGAACACCTTTGGGATTCATAAAGTTAGAGCTACGAGGATCAAGGAGTTGTGAAGCTTCTCCATCTCCCCATTCACCGCTCGCAACGTTCTGAGCAATCTGCCCAGCTGTATCCATACTTGCAGACGTTGCTTTTACAACATCTTTTACAAGACCGAGTTTTCCAACTGTATTTCCCAGAATCCATTTACCGGCGTTAAAAACACCTTTAGTAGCATTCAAAACAAGTTCATCAGGAGAAAACGTAGGGTCATAATAAGCATCAGGACGACGCGTCTGCGTTTCTTTTACTTGTTTAGCCGCTGCCGCTTTAGCTGATTGTTGAGCAACAACATCAACCATTGACATTTCAGCATTACCTTCAGCGAGGCCAAGCACAACACCAGCAGGCATTCCTGGGTGTCGAGTGTAAATGTCGCTTATCTTTTGAGCAACATTGGCATCATTTGGATTAATGCGTTTTGGACGTGTTGATTGATACACATTGTTAATAACGTCTGGCGCATCTTTACCACTAAGCCAAGACATTACTGACCGTCATTAACGTAGGAATCGAGCAAATCAGCCAAATCTTCATTAGGGAACTGTGCATACAAAGCACGAAGACGTTCAACAATAGGATCATCTACACGCGCCGGAGGCATAATGCCGGCTTGCATCTGGTTAGGACCCTCACCGAAATTCACACCAGCAGTTATTGGTTCGTTCGGCCGTTCCGTAGGACGATCAAAAGCACCATTTGCACCGGGTGTTGAGTACGATTGCTGGGTGGCTTGCATCTCTGTCGGTGCCTGTCCCATTGGAACGGCACGTTGGGACTCCATTTGTGCGGTAGCTGCTCCATAAGTTTGTCCTTTCGCTGCTGCCATAGCAACTTTCTTTCCAGGGTTATTTAAATCGGTTCGATTGGCGTACGCCATTTACTGTCCTCCGAGTTGTGCAAGTAATGCTTCAATACCACCACCGCCAGGTGCTGGTGCAGGTTGTTCCCCACCCATCCCTGGTGTAGCCAACCCAGGCATAGCCTCTGGAGACATGCCACCTGGCACTGCTGGAGGTGCAGCAGGAGTTGCTTGGCGTTCTTGTGCGCGTTTCTGTGTACGTTCAACAGCATCATAAATAGGAATATTCTCAACCAATACAAGTTTAGTGAGATACGCAAGATCAGCTGGCTGGTAAGGACCATTCGGATCAGAAGCTTGCTGTTGGATAGATGTCAACAATGCAGACTCCATAGCTTCAGCCGTAATGCGGTCACGCTCTAGTTCAGCATCAGCCACGAGAGGATCGGCTTCACGAGCTGACTCTTTAGACATAAGTCCAGCACCAAGGCGCTGACCTAAACCAACAATGAGACTGTTTACATCAGAACCAGATGCGGAGTACGAAACATTGTGGTAGTCGTTTTCCCACAGTTTTGATGGGGTGTAATCAACACGGCCACCTTTGCGTCCAGACAAGTAAAACGCTTTAGGAGTATTACCCCAGTATGTTTTTTCGATTGAAATAGCAATCTTGTCTTCTTCCATGATGGACTGTTCAAAGATGGCTTGTGCTTCTTGAACACGGAAGTCAATCGTTGCTGACAGAACGTTCTCTCCACGGCGGCCAGTACGGATATTGCTACCGGACTCTCCACCAAACTCAGCAGGAATAGCACCCTCAAGCCGTTCTTGTCGTTCAAGACGGTCAAGTGCAACATCTGTTTTATAGCCAGGGTTGGTCTGAAGTTGCGTGATGTCTCCACCCTTAACAATTCCGAGCATTCCCAACTTTCCGTCAGCTACCTGAATGACCTGTGGGTTTTCACCAGGACGAGCAACAAGGTATTCATCCGGAAAGATACCGCGTTCAATAGCAATCTCGGTAAGAGCTTGCAAACGTGAACGTGTGTAGTACATGCCAAGTGAACCATCAAACTGGCCACGTGGCTTGTCAAGAGAGATGCGTTGTGGGATCACAACAAGAGGACGACCGGTGCGGTTCGGAATGCGCTCCAACTCAATAGTTGGCATGCCTTTGATCTTTGAACCTATGGCATCGCTGGCTGTGAGGACAACAACAAGTTCGTTTTCACACACATACTCAAGCATGGTGATCTTCTCGTCGTACACGTTAGGGCCGAAAGGAAGTCCAGGTATGCGGAAACCGTAGTTATCTAGAACCCATTTGTAGGTCTTTGAGTATGAGAAGATCACATTATCTGGGACAGGATCATCTGGGTCTTCCATCGGAGATGGGTATGTATCAAGAGGGTTACGAACATGCCATTTAGGGAGGTTGTTCTTGAAGTCAGGCTTGATAATTACCGGAGCTGAAGAGTAAGCAAGCATGTGGCGTGAACGGCGGCGCATCTTTGCTGACATACGGTTCGCATCCCAAATAGACAACATTGCTTTCTTACGGTTACGAGCTAGTTCTTTGGCTCGTTCCTGACCTTCTTTTAACGGAGGGAAATACGGCACCGGCATGGTGGAAGCGATACGCATAGACATCTGTTCCAAACCAATAGATACAAGGTTTGCAACGTTCGACTTAGCATTCGAATCGAGTTCGTTAAGAGGAACAATCACATCGCCGTTGACAAGGTCTTGAATCTGCTTCATTTGACGCATCAAAGGACCCTGAGCGTCGCGACGAATTTTATAGAGATTCACAATCTCATCAGCTGTGATCATTTATTTCTCCGGCTCGAACATGGATGTACTAGATATTACACACAATCGCTACATCCATGATGGCCTCCACTGAAGCGGGGGCAATGCCGGCGCTGTCAACTGTGGAATGTGTAGTTCTGCAAACCAGTGAGCCATCACCGTGTCTGTCCCATGTTTCTTGTCTCTAGTCCATGTACACATCTCATCTACTAGTGCAAGTGTCTTCCAGTTTCCACGCATTGAAGGCAACCGGACAGAACCAGAACGCCACAACGGAGGAAGCAAAGCTTCAACACCAAGAGCTTGGTCAAGTTTGTTTTTAGTAGTTGTATGAGGAACCACGTTTACGATGTTGGCGGCCTGCCATCTACGGACAAAGTCGTGAGCTAGAAGGAACCGCTGTGCAGCGTTGATTTCTACCACCCAGTGCGTAATTGGGTATCCCATTCTTTCTGATCGTTCCTGCCATTCCTCCATGACACCCGAATAAGACCGGGTTGACACGTCGTAGCCGAGCAGTTCTTCAGCGTTTAGCTTACGACGCTCTATATCCACAAGATATCTGAGGTTTGTTTCGGGTTGGAAGAGCCACCATTCAATAGCCCAGAATTGTGTGGGGGACGGGTCAACTGATGCGATAGAGATTACTGGCTGAGACAAGCCTTCCGGGATATGACCGGGAGGTCGTTCGTCATCTATGCAGCCAGGGTAGAGAACACCGTCGTTTCCTAATCCCCCGGTAGCCCACACCCGCTCGATGAGGGCGTTGTTCATTTCGATGTCTTCTTGTTGGTATACAACCTGGAATTTGGTTGGTGAAGAATGCTTGATGAAGGAGAGGTCTTTCCATGAGAGCCTGTAAGGATCTAGCAAGGGACCGTCGGGCCAAGGTAAAGAAAATTTTTTTCTAGATGCTGGTCCTGTATATAGTTCTTCGTAGTACGCCTTGTATTTGAGGTGGTGGTACTTCTTGACTTTGACTGGGTCTACTGAGGTGGAAAGATCGGTTACATCTGTGCCGTCATATTGTTCGTCTGTGTCTTCGTATGTCTCTTTGGATAGGCAGTGGGCGTAGAGGTCGCCTGAACCTAGTCTTTGTCCGATCACTGCGATGAGGCCACCTGGGTCTACACGTGCTTCAGCCATTGAGTCCCAGCGTTCGATGAGTCGGTCGCGGGCTGATGATTCTCGAGAGTTCTCCGGGGAAGCTACGTCGTCGAAGAGGACTAGGTCGGCGCGGTGTCCGATGAATTCTGAGTCGAATCCGTATGCGCGGACGGTGGGTTCTTTGTTGTCTAGTCCTGATTGGGTGTGTTGTTCTACAATAAATTCTTCTGCTCGCCATAGTGCGCCTTTGTCGGAGGGTTTGAAGCGTCCGTAGTCAACTGCAAGGCATCCTTCGGCGTTGAGTGCGAGTCCTTTGCGTACCAGTTCAGGATCAGGTTGGATCGGGACGGGTCGTTCGAGGGTTTCTCGGATGCGTCGGCTGTACATCTTGGCTAGGTTGAGGCTGATTGAGCCATACAGGATACGGATTCCACGGTTTCGGACGATGCACCATACAGCTACGTCATGGAAGAGGGTGGATTTTCCTGCTCCGGGGGCGACGTTTACTACGAGGTGTTCTTTTTCGTCTGTTTCTAGCCATTCCACGATCTTGTATGCAGCGTCTACTTGCCAGGGGGATGGGAATCGGCCAAGGTAGTACCTGCGGAAGTAATCAAAGTCTTCAAGTCCGCGTTGGGCTTCGGGGCAGAGGCGGTCGGCGGGGATTACTGGTGGAAGGTTTGATGCTTCAAGGAGGTCAGCGGTTAGTTGGGCGCGTAACCCGCCAGAGGAATGAGCGTGGGTTACCTTTTCTTGGAGGATAGCCAGATCGTTAGAAGCCAAAGCGGCTTTCTGTTTAGCTTCCCACTTAGAAGCAGTGTTCTTATGTATGCCAGCAACCCTGGCTGAGTCGGCCAACGTCATGCCGGATGCTCTTGATTGCCAGAACAGTGCTACATCCCGTGCGGGGATGACCCTTTTAGTACCCATGTGGTTTTAGTTTACCACTTAACTTTGTTTGCCCAGTAAGCAGCAGACATTTTACCTTTAGCAATATTAGAAGCGTGGCGAGCTTTGAAAGCTTCATTACGTTTAGATCCGTCAGGGGAACCTGACACACCCTGCTGACCAAAACGGATTGTCTTGATCTGGTCACCAACCTTGGCAACAACAATATGAGACTTAGTCGGATGCTTAGGTGTGGCCTTAGGCTTATTAAACCCAGACACACCAGCACGTTTAAGACGAGGATCGTCAGGCATTATTTCTTCTTTCGTCCAGCAGCCATATTGTCAACAAGATTTGGGTAAGGACGGCCAGCCTTTGCTGCACGAGCCTTCGCAGAAGCTTTCTGTTTAGGAGTCAACGGTGTTGAATTCTTCTTAGGATTCGATTTATCCCAAACGTCCTTTTTCTTCTTCATCACTTAGTTATACTTTTTGGGCTGAACATTAAATGGTTTAGTCCCACTTGGGTTAAGTGGTTTTTTAGGCACCGGAAGCTTTTTAGCTTGAGGTTTAGAAGTTGACTTAGGAACTGGCTTAGATCCCGAAGGAATGGTCTTATTCAAACGATCAAGAGTTTCCTTATAAACCTTGTCAGCTATTTGAGTACCAGCACGGAAACGGCCAGCAGTCTTCATGTAGTAACCATCGCTGCCCTCAGGATAATTACGAGGATTGATCACCTGCGCCCGGTTAGTAGGAGAATCAACATACTTAGCAATTGCCTCACCAGCCGCAGCACGAGCCATTCTCTTATTTGGGGTATCTGATCCGGCCTTTGCAGCGGTCGGTTTCTTCTTAGCGGCCATCACTTCTTCTTAGGTGTTGTTGATTTCCTACCCATTGGCGCTCTCGCCTTTACCGGGGCCTTCTCGTAAGCATCTACAGCTTTCATCAGTATGTTGTAGTCACGAGAAAGAGCATTAGCCTGACGTTGAGTAGGTTTTTGTCCGCGATCACCGAGGTAATAAGTGTCAATCACGTTGGCAGCTTTTTTATACAATTTATGTCCCTCTCCGTAATCAAGAACATCCCCTGTGCTGTCAAGCATTGCGTCATAATACTTAACGTTTTCTTTGTTCATAGTTCGAATACCAGCACCCGATACTGCTTTACCAGTAGCTTTAGGAGTCGGAACAGGTTTTTTACTTACAGCTTTCTTAGCGACCATTACTTATTCTTTCCTTTAGTAGATTTCTTCATATCAGGAAGAGGAGTTAGCTTACGAACCACAAAAGAAGTTCCCTTAATCACATCACCGGGGATCTTAGTAAACGAACGTTCCTCAGTAGGGCGACCCAACATCTTGTCAAGGTTAGAAAACCCACCTTTGTTTGACGGGTTTTTGCGCACACCACGATCAATTGCACCAGCAACCTTCTTCACACCACGACCGATATCATCCAAAGGGCCAGGCTTATTCTTAGAAGACTTCGGCTTCGATTGAGAATTACCGCGAGATTTGTTTGTATCTTTCATGTCGCAAACACTACAACATCTGCTAACATCAAAGTCAACAGAGCAAGACCTATACCGCTGGGAAGCGACAAGGCAAGCATGGTTGTACCACTGTTGCAAGTGGCGGGACATTTCACACTAGGAAGCTAGGGTAGATGAACCCTGCAACCAAGAAGTAACCACGACCGACCTTTCCCTGTTGCGTAAGAGATTCAAGCAGCGTATGAACGTCATCTCATAAAACAATCCGGTGTCGGCTAAAAAAAACTAGCTAACGGCGACCGTGGTATCACACTGATACCTAAACCGTGGGGGAAAGCTAAACCCAAACCCACACAACTCCCGCGCTCCGCTTGGGCTACCGCACCACCACTACGTGGATGGCTTGCTCACACAAACCAACACACCCCCGGCACACATAATCCACCACCACGGATCCACTGCAAAAACAAAAAGAGTGACTCCGTACAGAACTACTAATGTATATACCCCCCGAGGGGGACCTGAGGCAGACCCCCGGTTGATGTTGCGTTGGGTTAGCGCGTTAGCGGCGTAGTCAGCGTGTGGGCTGTGAATATACACAGCTCGAGCTTGGGGTTGTCCCAAATTGCCGTGCGTAGCTCGGCACCTGGGGGTGTGGTGTGGGCATGCATCATGCTTGCGTGGTGTTGTGTAAAAAAATTTGCGGCGCATATGTTGTGCCGCCTATACAGTTTGTTACTGCCGGCTTGTCGTAGTGTTGCGAGCTTGCGAGCTGTTATGCACCCGAGCTTGCGAGGTGTGGTTGTGGTTGCTGTCACACGTAGTGTGTCGTTGGCGTTGTCGAGCGCAGCGAGTGATGTCTTGGTGGTGATCGCGAAGCGGAGCGCCTTCCGTTTTGGGTTCTCGCAGAGCGAAGCGATGTGAGGTTGATCAATGGGTGCATCGAAGATGCATCCAATGAGAGCCGTCCGCAGGACAAATTTTTTTTTGGATAAGCGAAACCCCCCACCCAGGTAGGGCAGGGGGCTTCTGTGCGGGCGTTTAAGCTGTCAAAGTATCCGGCGGCCAGGTCTAATACCCCATTTCCTTGGTTACTTGTAGCATTAGTGATAGCTGGAACGATAGGAATGCATCGGTTATATCATCCATATCTTCTAGGCGTTTTGTAGCTTGCTCGGGGTTCTGCATTTCGAACGGCCAGAGGTTCTCGTCACTAATCAACATGCTCGTGGTGTAATCGTCCGATTGCATTACTCGTAGTGCATCGTGGTAGCAGTCGGCGCATTGGGCGTACCATCTTGCAAACGCTAATTCTTTGCAGACTTCGCATCGGTGCCATCCCGTAGTTGTGTTCGGGTAGATTAGTTGTCCTGCTAGGTGCTTGAGTTGTGGCGTTAATTTTATTTCGGTCACGTCAGCATTCCCATTCGCAAACGATGTACCCACGCTGGTGGTCAGGCGAGCTGGCCATTTTTTTACTGACTAGGTCAAATAACTTTTCGCGCAGTTGTTCTTTGTCTGGTTCTGGGAATTCGTTAGTTTCTAGCAGGTAGTAATCTTCACCGAAATATCCCGCATCACTTCCGCTGGGGCTGAAAGTGAATCGGATATCTCCATTCTCTATGTGGGCATAAAATACCCCTGGTATTTGAACGGTTGTTCTTTTCATTTTGTTTTGTCCTTTTTTTTGTAGTTTTTTCTGGTCGCCCATATAAGTAGGGCAGTTATAGTGAAGACTCCGAAGAATACCCCATCTAGAAAATTTGCAGCATGTGCATTACATTGGGTAACTGTGATTCCGTTAATCATTGAGGCCATCCAAAATATCAAATTCGACTAGCTCATCGCAGTATTCGCAATGTCCTATTGGGTCGTTTGGGTCGTCCGTCATTAATATGGTTTCGCAGTTTTGGCATTCGGTGTAGTAGCTCATCGGTTTAACCTTTGGGCGTTTTGAATCATTGGGTGCCACGGTGTCATCGTGTGTTTTCTGCGCAGGATCACTACCGTTTCTTTTTTGTCATTGTGTCGGTCGTCTCTGATGTCGCCATCTGTTGTAGTCATTCCTCCCCAGGTTTTAGGAATCGCCCGGTATCCCTGGGGCGTTTTACCTGAACGGATTGCAACTACTACAGCTAGATTCCTTTGCGCTTGTTGAGCGTTTGCAATTTCTCCCGCTGTTGTTTTTTCGCTGACTGAATAGGTCAAAGAATAATTGCGGGGCATTGTTTCAGCTGGACGACTGCGCACGGTGTGTTTGGTGTAGTCGTAAAATTTTACGCGGGGAAACTGCGTAAACAATTGCGGAGCTACTCGTTCCCATCTGATATCTGAATATGTGTTCAGGCGTATAGCTATTTTATGGCCTGCGTATTTTTTCTGCATTTGAGTTATCTCATGAGTAAGCAACACGGCGAACGCTTCAGGAAACTTTAAGGCAAATTCGAGCTTTGCAATTCTGCTCTGTTGGGTTTGTGTAAACCCTCCATTACCTGAAAAGGCCACGCAAGTTTCGGCGCATGAATCACTAAAGGCGCAAAGATTAGCAAGGCCACTAGACAAGGCAGGTGGAAAAGATAATCCCGCTGTAGCTTGTTTGTTTTTTTGTAGCTTGCTGATGCTTGTACTGAGTAGGGTTCCTGTGCTTTTGAATTTGTATGTTTTGCGTACTTCTTCAAAAATAAATTTTGCAGTACGTACGGTTTGCTCGTTATGGGTTGCCGATTTGAATCCATGAGTTAAAAGTATTTCCACCTGGTGCGGTGCTAGTGGTTTCATTTTGTTTTAACCTCCGACACTGCCAGGAATCCTGCATCGTTTCCTTCTTCATCTGAAAGAATCTCGCAATGATAGGCACGGCCATTTTTAATAATGACTAGCACTATCACTGGGTTTGTTTCGTAGCTGTAGTCTTCGTCATCTGTAACAATAACTGCGTGGCCAATTGTTCCACCTACGACATTTTGCAGCATGTCTTCATAAAATTTTACTTGCTGTGCTGGCATTGTTTCGCTGGTTTTGCTGGGCTTTTGGCCGTTGTGTTGGTAGTAAATATTACTCATTAGTAAACCTCGTTTGCTTCGTCTTCGGTTTCGCAAGCTACCCACGCCCATGCCCAGGTTCCGATTCCGTAATGGTTGGTTCCGTTTATGGTTTCGGGTGTGATTTCTGATTCAGGATATTTTCCGTAGTTAGGGTCATCTTCCCATGTTGAGAAAATTTTATTTTCGCGTATCACGAAAGTTTCGGGCATGTCTTGTTTCCATGTTTTGAAGTTTTCGGGTGCGTTTGTCCAGTCAATGAAAATTCGAGCTTGCTCAAAAGTCATTTTTGGATTGTGCCAACCATTCCATAGGTCGGTTGGGTCGTGTTGCATTTTCATGGCTGGACTGCCACCGATAGAGAACCAAGCTTCTTGGTAATTTCCGGTGCAGTCTGCGCATATATATAGTCCGCATGTCATGCGTTCTATTGCTGGTTTTGTGTTCGCTCTGCAATTGTTGCAGACTCTGTGAATGGTCAAGGTGTCCCCTTTGTCATGTAGCGGATTTGCTACGTCTATATTCTCGCAGGTCAAGGCACCTGGTGCAAGTCAATTTGACAGCTGGCCTAGGATCATTTCGGCTGGGCTGGGGGTTGGCCTGGCGTGATAACTAATGCACAGCGGTAGCGCTGGCGCTTACGCTCCGACTATGCACGATGGTAGGTCATGAACACACGCCGAACAATTAACGCAGAACCTCACGTTCCGTTCAAGAGCAATACGAACGAAGTGAGTGCGCTAGAAAAACATTTAGTTGTAGAACAAATTTGTCATAGAGACAAAAGCGTTACTAAAAACTATGACCTTGTCCGAAGAAGAAACGAAGTGCAAAGTTAGTGAAACGTGAACGTGGTGGACGTTGTGAATAACTTAACGATTGAGAAATTAAGTCTGAAGAATTAGATGTTGTTGTGGGCGGCAAGAGGGCTTCGGAAGCGGCGTTGTGGGCTTCGGAAGCGACTCGCGCGCGTTTGATCCGGACATGGGCTTCGGAAGCGACGATAGTAGCGCTAAAACGAAAATCAAAGTTGTAGAGCGCCGACAAACCTAAAAGTAGGTCGGGAGCTATTCTGCGATCACCGAGCATTTCTGTGTTGGTGTACATCTCAGCTTTGATGCCGGCGTAGTTGATTGCGCTACCTTTGATCACATTTTTGTCCGGAGATATTTCAAAAATGTATTGAACATTTGGTTTTTCAGTTGTGGCCACGGCAACTCGGTCGTTTGTGGTGGCTCGATATGTGATGTGTTGTAGCGGCTCGTACCAACGTGTGTTGTCCAGCAAAATAAGGAGTTCAGAATCGTCAATGTTCATTGGCGTTTTTTCAGAAACATGGCTGCCAGGGCAAGTGCGATCGCACCACCAAACAAAAGATCCGGGGTGGTCGAATGATTTTTTGCCGGTGGTGTGTCGGGTTTCAAGATTGATACAGCTTTGAAGTTGTAGCAGTTTTGTTGTACCGGATCGTACTCGGAGAACCGAGGGTCTGGGCAAAGTGGGTTGTTCATGGGTTTCCCTTCCATATGGTCACGAATGTGATGTGTCAATTGTTATTGATTTAAGCGGATTTGTCAAGGATTTCGGGCAACATATTCGCTTACCCAATCTCGATATGGGAATTCGGATTCCAGGATTACGCGTTGCCTGGGAGTTTTGCCTCCGAAAAGACCGAACCTTCTCCAGGTTGTTCGTTCATGATGCATGGCAAAGGCAAGGCATTGTGTAGCTACTGTGCAGCCGTTGCAGATTTTGATTCCTTCGTCGTAGCACCGGGGGCTAGATAGTTGTTCTGTCTCTGGGAAGAAAACACTCATCGCTGCTTTTGTGCAGTTCGCCCTTTCTTGCCAGTTGACCGTGGTGAACTCGTTGTTTTTCGATGTTGGTGACATATGCATTCGCATTCTTTGTGTACTTCAATGGGCCAGTTAGTTAATGCACGTGCGATAGTTCCGCAGTGTGTGCAATCAGGGTGCGCTCGGCTAAATTGCCACAGTTCAGAGGTCATTGTGAGCGTCATAGAGATGTCGTCCTATGAACTCGGCCACTGGTGAGGCAACACCGTTTCCGCACATCTTGTAGCGGGTTGTGTCGCTGTTTAATGTGCCATCAGCACGGTGCAGTGTGTGGTTGTCAGGCCATCCCATCAGGCGTTCGCATTCAATTGGGGTTAGCCGGCGCACAACCATGTCAGCTAGGACACCTGTTGATTGTTTTGTTCCTGCGCGCAACGCTTGATGGATGTTTCCACCGAGAGAATCGTTGTATTCATCGTAAGCTTCAACCGCTAGATGTTCTCCTGTCGCTACTCCAGGTATGAATGACCCAGTGATGGTGTGAGATGGTTCTCCATCTTTTCCTATTCCTAACCCTTGCCGATTGACTGCATCATATTTGTCGGGATCTCGTAGCGCATTTCTTGTGTCAATAGGAATAGCTTCAACGACTAGGTGTTCTCCTCGAGATGACGGCACTCCACCATCTCCACCTGAACGAAGCGTAGGTGCGATATCTGTTTCTACGATTAACGATTCTGATCCTCCACCTAGGTCACCACCATTGGCTCGTAAAGTACCTACTCCTTCTTGGTAAGACGCAAAAGATGAGGGTGTGTAGGCAACTGCATGTCCAGCTCCACCGACACGCAATGTTGGGAAAGCTATCTCGGACGGTTGAGCATCAAGACCTTGGGTATGCGAAAATCCAATTGGGTTATCTAATGGCTGAAATAAAACCTGGTCATTGCCTCCAGCAAGTGTTAATGATGTTTCAGATAACAGAGGACCTTTGCCACCTCCAGGTTTTCCTTCTCGCTGTCTCATCAGGATTGGAGAATCATCGGTGGCAATGATAGGAACATTGTTCCCTCCTGTACCCATACGAGCTTTCAATGTTTGCACTGGTGATTCATAGATACGCACATCATCTACACGTGTACCATCAATTAGCAGTGGCTCTATGTCGGTGGGTTCGCTACATGTTCCAAAGCTTGTTGCAAGCGGGGTGGAAGAGTTTTTCCCCGTCTTGATGCGCGACGTAGAATTCCTTCTGCGGCCTTCGCTGATAGGTAGAATTTCTTTCCCACCTCTGTTGAGGATTGCAGAATCGAAGCAAGCGATGACGAACACTCGTCTACGCCGTTGGGGGACTCCGAAGAACTGCGCATCCACGCAGTGCCATTCGACGTGATGACCCCCGATGTCAACCATTTCTTGGATGACTGCCTCAAGGTCGTCACCGTTGTTACTGCTGAAGGCTCCTGGGACATTTTCCCAGATAGCCCATTTTGGGAAAACATTTCCAGTTGCATTTCTCATCTCCTTGATGATTCGTGTTGCCTCAAAAAAGAGGTTTGAACGAGAGCCGTTCATAAGGCCAGCTCTTTTGCCGGCGAGTGATAGGTCTTGGCATGGTGAGCCAAAAGTGATTAGGTCTACTGGTGGCATTTCATCACCTTTAACGTCTGAGACATCTCCCCAGCGTGGGACGTAAGGCCAGTGGTAGGCAAGTGTCTGCTGGCAGTGTTTATCCCATTCAACTTGGAATTTGCAGTCCCAGTTTGCTTTGTCGAATCCGATATCGATTCCTCCTACGCCAGCGAAGAGGCTGCCGTAGGTTGGGTTCCCTTTGTTACTCATTAGAAAGGCTCTTCAAACGAATCTGGGAATGCTTCCTGGATGCGAGCGCCCGTGTTGTTTGTCTCTGGGTTTGATGATGTTAGACGCTTCCAGCGGGCTGATAAACCGGCTTCGTCAACGATGATTTGTGTCTTCTTTGCTTCGGTGCCGTCTTTCTTGGTGTATTCCTTGATTTCAATACGCCCTACAACAATCACGCGTGATCCTTTGACGAATGATGACACGTAGTTTTCTGCTTGTTCACCGAAGGACACACAGTCAAACCATGTTGTTTCTTCTTCATCACCTTTCTTGCGTGTTGTTGCAACACTGAAGTTAGCTACAGCCATTTGTGATGTGGTGAATCGCAGTTCTGGGTCACGCCCGATTCTGCCGATAATAGTGATGTTATTCATTTGGTTCCTTTTCTTGGAGTGGTTTGGGTTGGTTTGCTGCTTTTTGACAGCGGTGTGATGGCGGTTGTGAAACCGTCACGTATGTGGTTACTGAGACTTTGCATCGTGGACAATGCCAGTCTTTGCGTAGAGAGATTCCCTTCATGCCATTCATAGTAGTGCAGGGGTGTGTCGTAGTTGGGGATGCTTTAGCATCGCTTTTGCCATTGCTTTACTAGGGGGTGTTGTGACCGGCAGATCATGTCTTTGAGGCCGTTGCAGTTGCGCCGGATAGCGCCCCAGCCCCAAGGACCAACATTGTTTTTATAGACACCATCTTTGGTGTGTCCGTAGTACGCAATGTTGTCAGCAACTTTGACGATGTACTCCCGGGATTTTCCTTGGGCATCGTCAGAGTTTGACCAACGTTTCCAGGTTCCTTTTGCAATACCGAGAGCTGTGTAGCTTCGCGTATCATGCTGCCAGTTGTTGGCCGTTTCACACACACTGAGCGTGTCGTAGAAATAATCGCTTAGTACCCCGTGGTACATGCGGTGTGTGTGCTTGTTTGGTGGCGCACTTTTGGCCAGTGTAGGTGCAGCTGTAAAAGCTACAGAGATGGATAGGGACAGAATTATTGATGTGGTGATATGTTTCATCACCCCTCCTTTTGATAGGCGGTTAGGACGTTAGGTGTTTATAGGCTCTCCTTTGATTAAAGAGTCAAGTTTATCAAGACGTGTTTATTTGTTGATGTGTAAGGGTTTCCACTCGCCGCACCAGTAATGTTCTGGTACGCGCACAAATGTGTAGTAGGTGCCTGTTTGTTTGATGTCGGGTGGGTACCGCCGGCATGATCCATCAATTGAATCACCGACGTAGTAGAAGCATGTTCCGCATACTGGATGCTCAACCATTCCTTCAAGAATAAGTGTTGGGTAATCAGACATTAGTAACCGGCTTCCTTCAATAATTTTACGAGTGAAGATACTGGCATCACTGCATACCATTCGCCTACATCCATAGTGCCTCGGCGCTTGGCAATCACAGCACCCGTGTTGGCCTTGGCGTTAGCAACTTCTTCGTGAAGTTCCTTGAGCCATGCAGCCAGGGTGATTGTCTTGTGATCCTTCACTTCAAACACCACCGGCCCACAGCCGGTGATGTCTCCCTTGTCAAGGGTTCCGTGCAACGCTCGACGCTCTGCATATATGAACCCATTCTCTTGTAGGTAACGTACAACAGCTGTCTCGGCCGCTGTTCCCTTTTGCTTTGCTTTACTCACGACACCATTTCCTCCGGGAAACATCCTTCGTAGAATGCGTTACCAAATATTTGTGCTGGGTGGTACCCATATTTGATGCACCAGTAGTCAGCTCGGTAGATGCTGATTCCGTTCTTTGCCCAGGCACGTCTAGTCCCTCGAGAAACACGGTCAATCATTCCATCACGCGTCAATCTGTCAATGAACGGCTGAGGGTCTAGGTACATGTAGGTACCTGGATCATTGGCTCGTCTGTATTCATTGCGGTAAAGCTTTGCATCTGCGCAACAGATGTCGCATCGGCAATGATGCTTCATGTATGTGGAGCGTCCGTGAATCATTCCTTCTCCTCCTTGGCCTTAGCTGCGAGTGCCTTGTATGACTTACGAAGCTTGTCAAGGTCAGCAACGGTTGCTTTATGAATGTCAACTCCTGCGTGAACACCAACTTCTTCTGCGTTGAGTCCGGCCTTAGCGCATGCTTGAGCGAACTGTGTGATTTGCGTTTTGCTAATCAGCTCATGTGGCTGTGCTGGTGCTACTGGCATTGTTTTTGGGTTTGGACCAGTGGTGCGTTTCGCTGGTGCAGGTGTGTGATCAAGTTCGGACCATTCCGATTTTGTCCACAAATTCAAGGCCATTCCCAGTCTCATTGAAGAGTTACGTAAGAAGTCTCCAACAACTTGCTTGCTAGCTTCAATAGCTGAAGCCTTGACAGTACCGACACCGATAACTGACTTACCGTGGACAGTTAAACGTCCCCACATTGTAAGCATGTCATTCTCAATGTACATAGCCGGCTTGCCGCCATCCCATTCAATTGGTTCCCATGACCACAAAGGATCAACTTCGATGAGGATGCGCGTGATGTCCGCGTGGCCGACGAAGTCCAAACTAGCGCCTCCCTTGGGAAGCTTGCCAACAATCTTCGGATCAGGTACTGCATATTTATTTAGTACATCTAGTAGTTGCTGTGATTGACTTGTTGTCATTAGTTTGACCCTTTCAAACGTAGTGTGCGCACTGGCGCTTCTTTTGTGTATGACGCAACCAGGTCTGGGTGCGCCTCTTTCAATGCCTTGGTATCAAGGCTTGAACGACTTGTTGTTTTCCACGTGGCAATAACTTCGCCACCGATAAGAGCTGTTGCTGCATCACCTATGAGTTCACATAGTTCTGCTTTGCATGCGTCTTCCATTGCTTCGTACGATTTCAATTCAGACTTGAGGTGCTTTAATTGTGCGACAAGGTCGGAAGCTTTTGGTCCGAGTTCTACAGCACCACCATCGTCTGACGGATGGCGCTTTGAAATTGTTTCGTATGTCCAGGCAACACCGTCTGGTGTCATGCCCATGTCAATGTAGGAAAGCCAAGTTCCTACAGCGTTGATGTGCATTTCCTTTTCATCTGATGACACGAACTGTGTGTACAGGTTGAGTGTCTGCGAGCGGTCAAAGACAGCCCAGATGACTTCATCAACATTGGCGCAGATGGCCTGTTGAATTCCTTGGAACATCCATGACTTAGGTAATTCACCTGTCCAGTCACGTGTTGTGGTTTTCACTTCGAGTACGCGCTCACCATCGAAACCATCAAGGGTTGCGATCATGCGGGCGTTGCCGTCTGAGAAGACAAAGAGTTTGTCCGGGCATACAAAGTTTGCACCGAGCTTGTCGTTAGCCCAGTTGAGGAGCATGTCTTCCATGCGGTTACCGCGCTCCATAGCCTCGTTAGTAGGCGATGGTGTTGGCGGTGTGTCCTTCAATAGTTCAGCTGCCAGAGCGGCTGGTGAGGTGAAGTAATGCTCACCGTATATTGCGGCGGCTACCGAAGCAGATATTTGCTTCTCACCATTTGCGTTAATGAAACGTTGATCAAGCCAAAGCTGTGATCCGTGTTCCTCTTTTTGTATTTGCGTCCAGGTTTTCATTAGTCCCTTCCTTTCGAATGACAACCGTAACCGTAGTTAGGGGGTGTGTCAAGTCAATATTTTGGTTTCCCGGACCATCCCTGCTGGGATGTGGAAAGGGTGGATGCCTTCACCTTCGGTGTAGGTCTGGTAGATAGTCACGTGGCCGTTCTTGCCGCCCTCCCCTGCCGGGACGAGATAGCCGACAGTAGTGATGAGGCATTCACCATCATCTTCCACTTCGGCTAAATCAATCCAGCCAGGATCACCACAATGAGCATCAGCCCATGTGACCAGTACCACTGGGTATTTATTCAGAGGGCTTACGTCGTGAAACTGGTTCATCTTTTTCCATTCCCCGACGGTTACATTCTGGACAATACTTACCGGCAAGGGAGGACCATTCGAGGTCACATTGGTCACATGTAAGGGGCTGTTCTCGCATGGTTCCACGATATCACCAGCGTTCTTTCTTCTTATCTGTGAAGAAGACCGGGCATTGCCAGGTGATGTTGTGTTCTGGGGTCACGATCGCTAAAGCCTGGGATGGGACCTGGAATTGGAACGAGTTCATGATGGCGTACTCGTCATAGCCCTTCATTGAGCCGTTAACGACTAGTTCTGGGGTGGATATGTATTGGTGCCAGTGACCCATCCAGATGGTCTTAAAAGCCGTCCCAGTGTCCGCATAGCGCTGTAGCTTCCTAGCCCTGAGGCGCATCACGGTAGGCCAGATACCTCCAATACCGCCTCCACCCTTGGCTTGGTCACCGTGGGTCAGGAGATGGTTGTAGCCATAGATCTGAACCATACAGTCAGCTGAGTCAGGGACGTTAAATGTCACATTCTTGTGGCCTGAGAAATGGCGTTCAACCATTTTGGACAGAAGCCAGTCAAAGTTGGTTTTGGCGCGGAGCTTCATCCGGGGTTTGCGTGACATACGGCCGTGGTTTCCTGGCACGGAAATAACGTGAACCTTCTTGAACTCTTTGCTGAACATCTCAATCGAGGCAGCAATCTGCTCTGACCAGTACAGCAATGATCCGAGCATGGAATCTTCGTTGGTTTCTGCTAGCTCTTCGTGGATGTCTCCGGAGAAGATGTCACCACCAAGCATTAGCACCATGCCGTCGTAGGTAACACCGGACAAATAGTTCTGCGTTAAATGAACAACGTTTTGTGTCCACAGCTCTAAGCGTTGTGTTGCAATGACGCGGTTGTATGCGTTGATGCCGTCCATCTCTGATGCCAGGACAACTTCGTCGAAGTGTGTGTCTGAAAGTATTGCTACAACAGTGGCCCGGTTCTTTGCTGTGGATTTTTTGGTCAACCAAACCGGTGGGTCAATGCTTGCGCCTTCAACCATATCTACAACGTTTAATGCCTTTTCAAGCTTTTCGTTTTGTGATTCGAGCTGCACAATTTGGTGTGTAGCGGAGTCGCGTTGCCGGCGAACCTTGTTGATTTCTACGAGTAGACGATCATGGTTTTTTCTTAGGTCAATTACTTCTGGGGTTTCATCGAGTGACACAGCAGCATTCCTTTCTTGCATGGCGTAGCAGGGAAGAATGATTAACGTTCACTCCCTTTTCGCGTAATGAGTTAGCTAGCCAAGTAGCGGAGTATTCCCCGGTTCCATTGACTATTTTTTCGAGTATTTCGTTTACGCGTTTAAGGACATCATCAGAGAGAGTTGCAAGAACGACTGCGGTCTTACATTTTTTCTCTCTAGGCTGCGGCCCCTCGTTGAGTATTTCCAGTAATGACATGGGTGTTCCCTTCAAGATGTAAGTCAATCTTCCTAACTAGGTTGATTAACTGATCCTCTTCTTGTGGACCCCTCGTAACTGTCCGTGTAAGGAAAGCCTTCATTGTCCACAGGTCCATTCTGTCAAATATTGTGGTCATAAGCAAGCATCCTTCTGTAGCGGGATGATTACTTTACCTTAAAGATCACCTTTGAGGTGGCCGTCGATGTGATTATCAAGCTTGTTTTCTACTCGACCTAGTGCGTCCCGGACGTATCCGTGATCAACGCTGTTTTCTTTACGCATTGACTGCATGAGAGCTGCGAGTACGCCACCAACTGCTGTGATGCAAGCAACTATGATTGCGCTCCACATTATGGTTTAGGCAACGCTCGCCAGGCAGCTTCCATAGATTCTGCTGTGGTGTGTGTGTAATCAATTTCTCCGTGGATCCAGGCCGCTCCTGCGGATCCACCGTTATCAGATTCGGTCCACTGTTTCCAGCCGGGTTTGCCGCCTAGTTCCTTACGAGAAATTCTCCAACCCCTACCGTATTTTCCAGAACTGTACTCATGAATTTCCTGGATGCCGAGCGAAGCTACAACGTCTGGCCGGGTGAACCATTCGATGGCTTCTTTCTTTTTTTCCTTGTCAGTTATGAGAATGTCCCATGCGCGAGCCGTACTATGGACGCTCATGCCTTGACCCGATCGCATCTGCCTTACCACAAACGTCCCCAGATTCTGCGCGGACCATCTACGTTTACACAGATCAACGAGCTTTTCAGTCGCAGGATTTTTTTCGGTAGCGGTCTTGTCATACCCGATGTACTTGGTCATAAACTCTTCTTTCGTTCAGCACAGCATAGTGTATGATGAAACTGCTAATGCCCGCAGGTTTGTCCCTTCCCTGCGGGCATTAGCATTTCTAATCTTCTACGCCAATGCCAGCAATAATTGCTAAAACGTTAATGGCCAGTGTGATTGCGCTAATAAACAAAGCCTTGCTGAGGGCAGCTCCAGACAGGGTGATTAACACCAAACCTGTACCGGAAGCCCACATAGCGAGGGACATTATTGCTCCAAAATATTTACGCATAGAGTTACCTACTTTTTCTTTCTAGTTGCTACTGGGGTGAGAGACATGATTGATCCGATTACAGCCAACAGGGTTCTGCGCTGTGATACCGGGATGGTTGATCCGACAGGTACGTATGTGTCGACCGCGCCGGATCCGAAGATGTCAATTTCTGCTTCGAACGCTGCTCGAACTTCGGTTGGTGCGTCTTGAACGGCGGCAACAATTTCTAATCCCAACTCTGGTGTCAGGGTTTCCTCATCAATGGCCTGGAATATTTCAACAGCTTGTTCTTTAGTAACAGTCTTCAAAACCTCTGGTGATGTTGCTAGTTTTTCTGCTTCAGCTGGAGACAAATTGGCTGTTGGGATCACCGGTATTGGTAGTGTTGTTGTCGAAGTGGAGGTAGTTGATGTTGTTGGGGCTTGCGTGGTTGTTGTTGGTAGGGTCGCTGTTGGTGGCAATTCTGGTGTAGAAGTAGTAGTCGCAGGAGGCTGAGATGTTGTTGTTGTTGTGGATTCTGGCACTGTTGTGGATGTCGTTGTTGTCGGTGCTGCAGTTGTCGATGTCGTTGTGGACGTTGTGGTTGGGGCATTCGTTGTTGAAGTCGTCGTTGTTGACGTTGACGTGGTACTCGTTGTCGTTGATGTTGTACTTGTACTTGTTGTTGTTGGCGCTACGGTAGTTGATGTCGTCGAGGTTGTACTTGTTGTCGTTGTTGGCGCGAGGGTAGTTGATGTCGTTGTTGATGTGGTACTGGTGGTTGACGTTGTCGATGTCGTTGTGGTTGTTCCTTCTGTGGTGGTCGTCATAGCCGGATTGCCATTGAAGGCAAGCTCATACTGTAGGTTCCACCCTCCGTTGGTATGCCAAGCGTCAGGGTTCCCACAGCAAATACCAGCTCGTAGCCGGTAACGACCCGCGGGTATGTCCATTGAGATATACGATTGCAGCCCAATCGAATCGTCAATGCTGTAAAGCAGAGTGCCTGCTTCGTTGTATAGCCACAGCATCGGATCAGAGTTGTAGCCAGTGACCATATAGGTTTGGGCGATAAACGTTGTTGGTTCGTTGTATTCAAACCAGTAATCAGTTGGTTGAGTAACTATTTGGTTTGATGCTTGAGCGAGATTCACCCAGAAAAATAAAGAAATGAACACCCCGGCAAGGGTGTATGCGCTAGCCCTTCTTGCCGAAGGCCGCTGCAACTTCTTCTTTCGACAATGTCCCATCTTCAGACCATGAACGAAGCAAAGCTTCAGTGACTTTTCCAGCTGCTACAACACCTGCGATAGCGGCTGATTTCCAGAGTTCAACTCCGAAGATTGCGCCACCTGCTACGGCTGCGAGTGCAGATGATCCGAATACCCCAAAGATTCGGAGGATGAGTGTTTGTACTTTAATCATTATGGGTTTTCCAGTTGGGTTAGGCGGGTTTCTAGGTCTTGGCATTTTGCTACCAGTGCAGCAATAATAACATTTGTATCTAAAGCAAGGCGTGTATCGTCAAACTGTTTGACAGCATCAGGTAAAACTTCTTGCACATCTTGGGCTATAAAACCAATATGTTTTTCTGCCCCACCAATATAGTTAAATGTTGCTGGTTTGAGGGAGCCAACTGCTGCTGCCAAAATTGATTTGTCAACATAAACAATGTTTTCTTTGGAGTTTCTGTCCGAAAGGCTTACATAGGCACCCATGCCCCTGACATTGCCTGTGTCAGTTACATACATAATCAAAGTGTTGCCTTCATCACGGTAACTAATAATATTTTGTCCTGAGTATTTGTACGCTTTTAATGAAATTGCTTCTGTGTTTCCTGAGTATCCTTGCGATGCCCACAGGTCAATGGTGTTATTGGATGAACCGTTGAACCCACCCGTTGCACCAGTTGCACCAGTTGCACCAGTTGCACCAGTTGCACCAGTTGCACCAGTAGCCCCATTGGTTCCGTTAGTCCCGTTGGTTCCTGCTGGACCAGTTGCCCCTACTGCACCTTGTGGACCAGTCGGACCCGTAGCACCAGTTGCCCCTGTCGGACCAGCAGGTCCAGTCGGGCCAACCAAACCAATATCAACTGCGTTACGCCACTGAGGCGCAGTAGCACCAGCATTAACAGCCAACACCTGAGCAGCAGTACCAAGAGTCAGCTCAGTAAAAGTTGATGCTCCCTGATGAACAATTGATCCCTGGGTGCTGTACTTGGAGGTGAGTTCGTTGGCTTCATCAGCATCGGTTGCTGTGAACACCGGATAGATAGACGCACCACTGACATGGCTACCTGCGCTAGTCCCGTCAAGTGACCGTGAAACAATCGTCAAGGTGGGTCCAGAGATGGTAACTAGCATCTTTTCCTCAGTAGATGTTTGAGGCGACAGAACCACAAAAAATGGCACACCATTTGAACTAGGCCAGCCTGCTGGGGACGCGCCGCCAACAACGTTAAAAGTGACGACCCCAGAAGCACCTACAGGTCCGGCAATAGTAGTAGCAACTGCTCCACCTGAATATTGTCTACGTACTTTTGGCATTTCTACTCCTGCATGGATCTCATAGTTACAATAGCAGTCCCATCCCACTCCCATTTACGGTCATGGGCATCTAAAGGCTTCCACTCTACGTCTTCAACGATGACGGAAAATATTTCACTGCCTTCTTGATACAAGACAATGTGCGGGTCAAGTACCAATTGGCGTAGCTCCGACAGTTCGCCTTCGACATTGATCGTGTATGTCCGGCCCCACATGTTTAGTTGTCTATGGAGAAGAACAGGGACTTTGAAGAATTGACTGCGCGTAGGGGTTACATATGCTCGAGCCGTGAAGCGTGTAAGGACTGGGATGTCTGAAGCAAGTGATCCTTTTGTCAATGTTATTTTGAACCCACCTTCAATCATTTTGTTTTCGCTACCGTTGAAAGTGTGTTGTGTTTCTGTTGTGGCGGTTGATGTCCCGTTAGATACATAATCGCTGTTGTCAATTGCGGTAGCTACAGCCACTGATCCTTTTAGATTGAGTGTTCGTAGGTCTAGTTTGACTACGAACTTTCTGTCCATGATTCCCCATCGGAACTTGCCTGTTTCTAGTTCACCAGTATCAACAGATAAAGCGCTGTTTTCAACCACTATGCCTACACCGGTGACAACGAAGACACGTTTAGAGCCAATTGTGTCGCACGATTTGACTGCCCCTGCTGATGTGTACATAAGGTCGGTTGCCCAGGCTGGTGTGTTGGGGGAGGAGAACACGGAAAGGTCAAGGCGGCCAAGGCCGGTAGACGTAGCGTCGTAACTGCTGTATGTGAACCAAGCGAATCGTCCTTCGGTGGTGAAGTCATAAACAGCGTTCGGTGTTGCAATCAGCGGCCCAGAGATCAGGTTTGATTGGTTGTCTGTGGAGCAGAAGCGGACACCTTTGTTGGTTCCGATAAGAACGAATCCGAGGTAGCCCTTGATGGCTGTGATTATTTCCCCGGTAGGAAGTTCTAACGCTACGCCACCATTTCGTAGTGATGCGCTGTCGTCGGTGATTGTGATCTTAAAAACTTGTGAGTTGTTGCCTGACCAGCCAGCTGCGTAAATAGCGTTTTGTCCGGTGGCTATGTCTACCCAGCGGAAGTTGGTATCACGGTGCGTAATCAACGGAGCTTCTGAAGCGCCAGAGATGTTGTTCAGGACATTAGCTACACCACCGAACACGTAGTTCTTTGCGAACCCGAGCATGGTGTAGTTGCCTGTTGTGCTGCCAGCAACTTTTGTGCTTGAGATAACAGAACCGCTTGTGTCGGTGCTTCGTACACCATCATTTAAGTATGAAACATAGACACGGAAACCGTCAGTGGTTGTGGCTTGGATGTTTCCTGATGGGGTTCCAGATGCGTGTGTGGTTGTAACCCAAGTAGGTGTAGCAACAAAAGGATCAAGGGTGTAGCTAAGAACTCCTGCGTTGATGGCGTACAAGCGCTCGCCAGCCACAATCACTTGTGCATTAGCGTTAGTCGCTGCAAGGGTAAGAAGTGTTGTTGAATTGTGGAGAGTTAATTGTCCCTTGTTCCACGGGTTGATTCCTTTGGATTTGAAGAAACGAAACGGTGTTGAATCAACGTCACCGTATACTTGTCCGGATCCAACATGCCAAGAGTTTTGGCTGCGTCGCCATAGCCCTTGTGGGTTGATTGTTGATTCGCCTGGCTCTGTGGCCTGGTCAAAAGTGTCACGGATACGAGCTTCAAATCCGCGTGTGAAGTCACCAGACTTTTGATCAATCATGTATGGCCGACCGTCAATTGCTACCGGAAATACAGAAGGTACAAGATTAGATGATCCGGTTCCTGTGTAGAACGCCGGGACATCTGCAAGGTTGTCATGCCAGTCAATAATGTTTGACATGCTTATTCCTTATTCAAATAAACTGGGTACTGCGAGTCAAGTTTCATTGCTTCAGCGATAATGCGGTCACGTCTGATTCGGATCAAACCATTGATGCTGTTGGTAATTGCTCCTGCTGGGACTTCGTCTGAACGGCGTGTGTCGCCTTGTGATTCAGTGAAGTTGCGTTTGATTTCTCGAGGAGCCATGAGTCGTATTTGAGCGCCCAGGACAAGGATGTCTTCACTCGATAACGGCAAACCACATACTTGTTGGATGTCATCAGTTATGCGCACCATTGGGCTGAATGGTGCTTTGTATGTGATACGCAAAACCCCGGAGCGGGGTGTTTCGTTGAATTTTATTGCGGTGCCAGAACCAAAATCTGATGTTGGGAGATTGCGAATCAGTGTTGCTTTGCGGATTAACGGATAATCAGTGGATAAATAGCGGATACGAACATCAAGTAATTCAATAACGTCGCCCACGGACGGAAGATTAATCATTGTATATATGCCGTTGTAGTTAATATCAAGAGTCTTGATGCGGTATAAACCATTTAGTGGGGAGACTAGGTCGTATAGGTCGTCGTTGAATGCTTCAAAGATTTGTGACCTGGGGAATCGTGGGCTGATGATGCACACGGTGTTAGCGGCGTGTGCTGATGCTGTTGAGCCGTTGAAGCCTCGTTCAACTGTGGCTGTTTTGGTGCCGACAACAATTTCCCAGACGTATACCAGCTCTGATTCAATTTCGATGATTGATCCTGGGCGAATAGATCCCGCGTCAAAGGTGAACACCATTGTTGTTGCGGTGGCGGTCACCGATGTAGCCAATTTGTTGCGTTCTTCTACAACTCCAGAAAGAAGTTGACGTTGAGTTCGGTCAATCAGCTGGGCAACGGTAGACATTTATTTCTTTTTGGCCTTGGCCTTGCGCACTGGAGCTTTCTTTGCACCGGCTGTTTTGGAACCGTATTCTTTCATGCGCTCCATTGGGCCTTCACCCATTTCATGCTTTTTCATTGCACTCTTTGATTTGTACATTTCGCCTTTAGCAGACATGGCTACTCCTTGTGTTGAGACAAGGCAATCATAGCCGATAATGTGTCAGGTTTGTTTTAAGTCTTTCATCTGTTGGGTTTAAGGCTAGAGCTTGTGATCCGTGGAAGAACGCTTCGTCGCTGTCTCCGAGGTGGTGCGAGGCAACAGCCATTAGGTCGTGTGGTAGCCATCCCCATGCTTCTGCTTCACAGAGATAGTCCAGTGGTTTTTCGGTGATTGCTAAAGCCGAAGATGCTGCGTTGCGACAGGCCAGCCAGTTGTGTTGGTTGTGGTAGTACATGGCTAGGTCTACCCATGATTCACGGCGTGATGGTGATTCAGCTATGGCACGGTACAAGTGAAAGTCGGCTACGTTGGGTACCATTTTGGCTAGGTACCTGTGGGATGCCGCCCGTTCGGGGTTCCACGTCGATAGGTCTAGATGCCGTGCGAAGTGGTATTGGGCGAGGCTGTAGTCACCGTGAAAGTACAGTTCACGGGCTAGGTAAAACTGGTTGCGGTCATCCCTAGGGTCTTCTTCTACAGCAAGTTTGAGCAGGGGAAGGTATTGGGATCGGGACTTTGATGGGTCGGGGTGGTGGTGGATTTGTAGCCCGTCTACCCAGTGTTGGGTTTCACCGTCAATGGGTTTAAGTGTTTCGTGGACTGGGTGTTTCCATGTGTAGCCGTGCCTGGCGTGGATTTTGTCGCCACCATAAACCAAGCCTTCTGTTCCGTCGGGGTTCCATGACCAGATATATTTGTATCGGGGGCGGGTGGTTCCAGCAGGGATTGTTTCTAGGGCTTCACGCCAGCCTGGTTGGAGTTGTTCATCCATGTCTAACGCAATACACAGGTCTATGTCTTTAGGGAGCATGGAGAGTGCCATGTTGCGGGCTGTGTCAAACCGCCACGGACTGATAACACGGGTAACAGTGTGGATGCCTAGTTGGTGGGCGAGGGTGGTGGTTTGGTCTGTTGAGCCTGTGTCTAGGATGAGGCGATAGTCAGCATCGGTGCAGGATTCTGCCCATCGTTGGACATGTTGTTCCTCGTTGAGAGCAATGGTATAAACGGCGATACGCATGTGGTTCCCTTCTATTGGGGTTATTCCCCTAGTGGCGGTGTTTGTTCAAATTCTTCTAATTCAGCAAGTTCTTCGGCTGTCATGTCTCTAAGAGTTTGTTCGCCAGTTTCTATGTTGTGACTAAAAATTTTTAATGTATCCATGTTATGCCTTTCGGTATCCGTACAAAGTCATACTTCCAGCAATGTTTGTGCCACCGGCAGCCGTTATTTCAAAGCCATCAATTTGTGTTGTAACCGTGCTGCGACCAACAGTACTGACACTATATGTACTTGAAGTCGAATCCATCGGTGTTATAAAACCTTGGTAACTTGTGTATCCGCTTACTTGTGGTGAAAAAAAATCAATGCTTGCAACTGTTGGATAAGTTGGATAAACCGCAGCAAAAAGAGCGTATTGGTCACCTCTTGAAGAACCAACAAAAGTTGCTGGTGCTGCATATGTTGAACCAGAAACAAAACTTAAAATGTTGTCTGTTTGCACTGTGGAACCAACAATAAACCGTAGATATATAGCATTTCCACTTGTTGCCGTATAAGAAAATACGGCTCGGTAGTTGGTATAAGCACTTGAAAAACAGGAAAGAAATTGTCCTGCTGTTGCCCCACTAAAGTTTGTTGTGCTGATGTACACCAGTCCTGAGTTTCCGACTGCGGTACCACCGGACACCTGTTGCCAAGCTGACCCACCCCAAATGTATGTCAAATCCGTGTCAGTTTCGTAAATCATCTGACCCTCGTACGGGGCTGTAGGGCGGGTCGATGACGTGCATACACCAGGGCGTAAACCAGTTGAATTATTGCTAATAGCCATCGTTATTTCCTGTATCCATAAACATAAATAGTTCCACCCGTTAATGTTCCTGTATACGGTGCCAAAGTAAAAGCAGTAAACGAACTTGCCGTTTCATGTTCGCCTATCGCACTTCCTCGGTTGGTTGAGTAATTAACGGTTAAAGCCTGAATGTTTGTGTATTTAGCCAAAAATGGGTTTTGTAATTCAATGTTGCAGTTAATAATTCCTATATCTGCACCTGCGGCATAAATAAAACTACTTGCGTTATTGATGGTTGCGCCTGCTGTTCCACCCGTTGAATAATTTCCGTAAAGAAAAATTCCGTAGTAGGTTCCTGTGCTAGAGCCAAGAACTAGAGATATTGAAGTTTGAGCGCTAGTTGCGCCACCACTAATAACTATTTTGTAGTTGTCATAAGTTGCGCTAAACGCATCAGATACAGTGACGCTGGAAACGCCCGAACCTATGGTTTGAGATTTAATTAACTCTAAACCTGTTGGGTTTTGTGCGGGGCTGTTCGGAATAACCCACGCCGTACCATTCCACACAAGCAACTGGTCCGTATCCTTCTGAAAAATAACTTGACCTTCATACGGTGATGCAGGTCGTGCAGCCGTGTTGTCGATAACGCCTGGTTTGATTAGTGAACTAGCACCAATTTGCTGTGTGATACCCATTAGCCTGCAATCTCCATAGCCGTAATAGTAGAAATACCACTTAAAACAAACCCTGATGTTTCATAAGCACGGTTGTTTATAAACAAAGTTCCCACTCGTGTTTTCCATTGCATTTTGTATGTGGTTGCAGAAGTCGTGCTAGGAGAATCAAGAAATTCTATAGAAGCAGACTCAGGTAACAGAGAATCGGTTAAACGCAAATACAAACTTTGGTTATTAGATGCACCCGTTCCTTGACCAATGGCGGTTGAATTACGAATAATGTTGTAATAAGTATCATCCGTAGCATTTCCAGAAACCATCAAAGAAACAGAAACATATATATTGCTTGATGTTGCTTTTGGCGTGATACTCACGGACAATCCTGATATGTCAACATAACTTGAAGAAGTGGTAGATGTGGCAGCCGTAACAGTTGTGCTTTGAACTTGCAACACCGAACCGCTGGTTGCTGTGGTTGCAGCAATGTATCTCCATGCCGTGCCATTCCAGACAGCAATCATGTCAGTATCAGTCTCGTAAATCATCTGACCCTCGTAAGGACCACTAGGGCGAGTCGTGCTAGTGCAAACCCCCGTCTTCAACCCAGCAACACCATTAGAAGAAATAGCCATCAGATAGTACGGTCCCAACCCGTGATAGTCACAGTCACCTTAGAAGCCGTATCCGACAACCCCTGCACAGTCTCCGTAGCCTCCAACACCAAACCCGTATCCAACACAACCGTGTCGTAACCAGCAACCGGCAAGTTATATGTGAAGCAGTTAGCCGCAGTAGCAGCTGAACCACGAGCCAACGTAATCAACCTGTCAACCCCGTCAGTGTTGCAAATCACAATCTGCTTAATTGTGTACTGATGCGACGCAGGCACCGTAAACAAAGTCGTCGTTGTAGTACCCACCTGCGTAGGGACAGTCAACATTTTTGGGAATACATCACCACTAGCCATTAGAACTCCATGTTCATCATTGTGTAAGTCATTAGATTACTTGTTGTTTGTGTTGGGGCAGACGGTCCAGTCGCACCAGTAGGTCCAGTCGCACCAGTAGGTCCTGTTACTGTCGAAGCTGCACCTGTTGATCCTGTTGGACCAGTAGGTCCAGTTGCACCGTTTGCACCTGCTGCACCTGTTGAACCAGTCGGTCCTGTGGCTCCGTCAACACCAATGATTCCGTTCGTACCAGCAGGACCAGTCGGACCTGTCGGTCCTGTGACTGTGCTGGCTGCACCTGTTGCCCCTGTGGGTCCAGTCGGACCAGTGGGTCCCGTAACCGTAGATGCTGCACCTACAGAACCCGTAGCACCTGTTGGACCAGTAGGTCCCGTTACTGTGCTTGCTGCTCCCACTGCACCTGTTGGTCCAGTCGGACCCGTAACGGTAGACGCTGCGCCTGTAGCACCCGTAGGACCAGTAGGTCCTGTGACTGTGGAAGCGGCTCCAGTAGGTCCAGTAGGTCCTGTGACTCCTTGCGCCCCTGTAGGACCAGTCACCGTACTTGCAGCACCCGTAGGACCAGTAGGTCCCGTAGGACCAGTCACCGTAGAATTAGCACCAGTCGCTCCTGTAGGACCCGTAACAGTCGATGCGGCACCTGTCGGACCAGTAGGACCTGTAATACCCTGTGATCCCGTAGGACCAGTAGGACCAGTAACACCTTGTGCGCCTGTAGCACCAGTCGGACCAGTCGGACCAGTAGCCCCCTGTGGACCAGCAGCAGAAGAACCAACAACCGTAATAGATGCAGAAGTAGTTAACCCAACAGTCGTAGAACCACGAACAACCTCAACGTCTGTAGTAGCCATCGTTACCGAGTCACATCGGCAAGAACCGTGACAGTCCCAGACAGAATAGTAGAAATAACACCCGAAGCGTTCTCTTGCAAATCCCAATAAAGAAAGCCAGGATCAAGAGCCGCAGTGCCGGTAGCACTGAACGTGGCGGTCAGCTTGCCGTTTGGACCATCAGTTACAGCACATGTACCTGTGATGCTGATAGCAGAAATATCTGGGGTGGTGCGCATCTGGGATGTGTAGGTACGACCCGTGATGTTGACAGCTGTGCCATCTTCATCAACCATTGTCACCACAACGGTTTCCGTATCACCACGAGTGATAATTAAATCTTGTTTTGCAGGTGCAGCCATATCAAGGGTATATTACCACTAAAGAGGTGCTGGTGTTCCTTCAATTTGGTGTCTCGAAGTAGCCAATTGCTCAACAGCATGACACCCATCAATCGTCTTTGGCTGTAGCCCTTCAGCCCGTAAACGCTTATAGGCAGGCATATCTTTAGACCAGTTCTTTTCCCGCTGGTTAATATGCGCCACCGATTCACCTTTAGTGGTGGTGGAGTTAGATCCCATCTGAACACCGGCAACCCTGCAACCAAAACAACCTTCAACATCCAAAAACGGATGAGTCTCTCTATGCTTCACGAAATGAACGCCCCATAACCAGCAGCTATAAGATCAGTTTCCTCAGTAGCAGTCAACGTATGCACATGACCACCATGATACGTATAAGAAATCAACGTATGGTCAGACGGTTCAGTTTCTTGAAAAGACCCATCAGTCATTTTGAACACGTTCCGTCCACGGCGACCAGGGCGAAGATAAGCAAAGATCCCTCTTTCCTCCGGTTCAGCCCAATACACAAGATTGTCTGTTGGGGTAATAAATGTTGCCATATCTAGATAATAACAAAAGCCCCCACCTTTCGGCAGGGGCTTCGGTTAATTCCTTGTCGGAAATTAGGAGTTGTTTGTACCAATGCTTGAAGCAGATTCGATGCGACGCAAAGCTTCCTGACGGAATACTGCGTAACCAACGAAATGCTTCCAACCAACTGGGCGGAAACGCTTCAGAAGGTCTGTAACTGTTCCGTACACGATTGTTGGCTGGTCGCCATACTCGCCACCCATTGAGACAGCCTTGGCAAGAGCCTGTTGTCCCATGATGAGGGTTCCGTATGAGTCACCAGTACCAGCGGCACCTGCACCGTTGTAAGCGTTTGTGAACAGAGGCGCACGAGGCGACTCCATGAAACGAACGCCTTCAAACATACCAATTTCACCGTTGTAAAGAGGCATTGCGTTGGTGTACTTGTATGAGTCACGCCAACCAGATGCGTCTGTAATACCACGAAGGTCGTACGATACGTCTGGGTGGATGAAACCGACATAGTTGCCACCGATTGTTGGAACGTTAGCTCCACGCAATTCAGCCACTGCACGACGAACATCTTTAGCGGTAAGCGTCTGGTCGGTCTTCATCGTGATACGGCTAGAAGCGGTTTGCGCTCCACCCGTTGCGTAAATCACGTTTGTACCAGCCTGGATGGCACTACGAGCGATGGTGTCAATTGACAAACCAGCGTTGTAACCAACAGCCTGAGCAGCTACTGGATCCACAGGGAGGAACGATGATGCACGGAGCTTAGCGGTAGTAACAGTTGCGTTACCATATTCTTCAAGGGTTACAGTAACTTGGCTGTCGCTCATTGAGACAGGGGTTACATCCTCAGCTTCACCGAGTGGCGTTGTAGCCGCTGCGAGATCTGCGAATACGGTGAACTTCACTGAAGCACCTGGGTTGGTAGCGTTTGTAGCTTGAACAGATGCGAACTGGTCAAAGTACATTTCTGGGCGAAGGGCAAAATATGCCAACTTCTCAAAAGCTACTTGGTCTGTAGACAAGCTTGCGGTGCTTATCTCATTGGCGTAATAATCAGCCATTTTGGGTTTTCCTTAATTGTTGGGTGGTTTACCCAAGGTCGATACCTTGGGCTTGCGCCTCAGCAAAAATATCGTAAACCTCTTGTTCAGATGATGCTTCACTAATTCGTTTGTTCCACGACGGTGGAGGAGGGGCTGACTCGCTACCGGCTGCAATCTTATTGGACTGCTTCCATGCTTGCTTGTCTGCATCTTCCGACGCTAGGGGTGTAATTAGTTGTGCTTCCACGGCGGCTTCACGGATTGCCTCTGGAGTTAGTTCACCGTCGTAACCTTTAACGAAATACTTGGCTTGCGGTGAAGCGGGATCAATTCCTGCTTTAACGAAAGCTAGTTCTCGTTGGGTT
>Ga0209296_1000301_pt1 | contig 42114 bp, 24 predicted proteins | sample S_130206_EF_Meta_FD_187319 | JGI IMG/M metagenome (GOLD analysis project Ga0209296, IMG submission 187319) | Freshwater microbial communities from Lake Simoncouche, Canada to study carbon cycling - S_130206_EF_MetaG (SPAdes) (version 2) | ecosystem: Environmental > Aquatic > Freshwater > Lake ...
ACATGTTTGGTGTTGGAGGAAATCCTGGAGAATATTCACTTAACCAAGCTATGAGTGTTTATACATTCATTAGTGGTATTCTTATTAAGAATAACTTTAACATTATGAATTTACCAGCATATGTTAATTTTTATAATGTACAAGATGTTGACGGAACAACAATTCCAAAACCAGAAGGGTCATCAGATTTTGCCAATAGTTTGTGGGGGACTTATTTAGATGTTGATTATAGAAAATCAGGTCCAAAGATGGTTTGTTTTTATGCAGGTAAGCCATCACAATATTTAGATTTACCTAAAGGTAACTTTAAGTTTAGAGACGATGCTTTTGAAATGAGAAGAGCATCTGAAAATCCATTGATTGAAGACCAAAAAGGTAAAAAAGATTGGGCGGTATCAAACAAGTGTGTTGGATTTAACGTTGATATTGGTATTAGAAATCAAAATATATTCTATTCATTTAGTGTTAGTCAGGATAATGGTAGTGCAACTTCAGAGTCAATTAACACACAATTAAATATGGTTGACCAATCGTCAGGAAGACAGACCGCAACACAAAACGTAAGTTTATATAACCTTTACAAACAAAGAAGTTATAAGTGTACAGTTGTGTCTTTAGGTAACGCTTTATTACAACCAACAATGTATTTCAACTTGAGACACGTACCAATGTTTAATGGTCCGTATATGATTCAAGATGTTACACATACAATTCAGCCAGGAAACTTCCAAACACAATTTACGGGAGTTAGACAAGGGATATATGATTTACCTGCAATTGATTCTTTCTTACAGAGTATTAACCAAAATCTTATCACTAAGTTAGAGGAAATTCTTAAAATTAATAAAGACAGTGTTACTGTTTCAGGAACAACAAATGCGGTTAATAGTCAACAACTTCCTCAAAAAGCGGACAATACTTTAGACACAACAAATTCTTGTGAAAGTAATGTTCTTAAGGTGTACAACCCTGTTAATACTCCAGGTAGGTATGTTTCGGTTCAAGGAACTGCAACTGAGATTAACGAAAAAACATTGGCGGATACATTAAAAAGACTTTCACCAAATAGTCTAGACCTTCAAACCATGATATATTGTATGTCATATCTTAAAACTTTCCAACAAAATTCAAGTAGTAAAATTGGTAAGTTTTATGCGTGGAATAACAACTTAGCAATGATTTCATTAGACGTTGATTGGGGACCTCAAACATCTCAATTATCAACAACTTACAGTTGTATTAAATCTAAAAGTAATCCATCAACAAATATTTCACATCCTATTACTCATTTTAACACCCTTGACTCGTATGTTAATTTTATGATTTCAAGAATGGCTCCGAGGATTGACCAAATATTAGAAATTGGATTAACAAAATATTATGTTTGTTTTTGGCCAGGTTCTAATGTATCGTCAGAATATTATGATTCACATACTAGTGAGTTTCAACAAACAACAGATACCTTATATAAGGCATTGTCTTCTGCGGTTAGTGTTGGATTGTCAAGTTTAGATAGGTCTAAAGACTTGAAATTAACAATTCAAGATAATATTAATAAAATAAAAGCGGCACTTGCAGCGTCAGGTACCACAAGAACATCGGGTACTACAACAGTTGACCCATTTGCGTTGTTCTCGGGAACCACTAATAACTCTTTAATTTGTCCACCACCAGTGTTTACCTCATTTGCCCCATTATCAGGATATACGGGAACTGTCGTACAAGTTAATGGTAGATATCTATCAACAACTAAGTCGGTTAAAATTATGAATGTTAATGTACCATTAAGTGCGGTAACAATATATAATGATACAACTTTAAGATTTATAGTACCTAAAATTTTTACAGGAGACGTTAATCTTTTAGGTAAGATTGCAATTACAACAGACCACGGAGCATTCTCAGGAAATACTTTATTTAATTATAATCCAGCCTTAAGTGGTGTAACAACATCATCACCAGGTTCATATACAAATCCTGAAGCGGCAAATAAGACACCAGCATATTCTGCAACAACAGGTACAACTGAAACAAAACTTGATTCGTCTAATCTTAACCCACAAAATACAGGACCTATAGTTCTTAGTGCGGTGACGGATACTAAAGATTCAATTGGAAGTAACACACAATTAACAGTACAAGTTGGACCTGATGCGGGAGATTGGAAAATATACGACCAACCAGAGTTCAATTATAAAGTTATTCAAATTACACCTGGACCTGATGGAAAATATAAAGGTCAAACAGTTACAACTGTAAATGGAAGTAGATTGATAGGGTATGTTTCTGCCAACCAACAACAGTTCTCAATTAATAGAGTACAAATGTTGGACGAATTGAGACAACATCTTGACGATGAAGAATTAGAAAATTCTAAAATTTACACAAGTATTGAGCTTTATGTAAGACCTACAGACAAAGTTAAAAATCCTCAGGATGTTATTCAAACATATAACTTCAACTTATTCTTAACAGATAAAAAGGTTGGAGAACCTATTTCAAATACTATCACCTCAACAACAGGAACAACAACAGGAAGAACATTTGCTCAAAAAACAATTTCAATAATTAAAATTGGTGAGTCTGATTCATTACAAGGTAATGGATGGCAGTATTTCAATATTAAAAAACCATCAGGTGGTTACATAACATTTAAGTTTGACGCCCCTGAATTTAATGAGAAATATTATGCGGACCAATCAATCGTTAATTTAAATAGTGATTCAGTCACTTATAGTTCGAATGGAGGTGCTGACACTAAATACACCAATGTGGTAACGGTAAACAGTTTAGGTGAATTCAAATTAAAAATAAGTTATTTACCATATGGTTATACATCTCCAATAGGAGGTCAAGTATTAACACAAACGGTATATAGCCCAATTTTCACTTTATAACATAACAACATATTTATATAGAAAGATTCTTATGAACATAAAAACAGCATTAGACAACTACTTAGGAAAATCTACAAGATATTCTGAAGAAGATAACGGAGATGGAACAAAACAAGTATGTGACTTAGACACAGGAGATTGTTACACCGTTAGAGAAAGAGACGGACTTATCGAAAGAGCAGGCCATCAAGTTAACGCTAACAGAAAAGTTAGAGTAGAAACATCGAGAGGAATAAAACAACTATTAAACGGATAAAACAAATGAGTTTAGATAAAAAAATATTAAGTGAGATTGAAAGATACAGAAGTATTAATCAATATATCACAGAACAAGCTGCCGATGTTGCGGCACCTGAACCAGATTTAGGAGCATTAGCACCATTACCAGGAGACGCAGGGGCGGGAGCACCTCCACCTCCAGCAGAGGCAGGAGCAGTACCTCCGCCAGCACCTGAAGCTCCAGCGGGAGCACCGTTGGATGTAGAAAACGACCCTGACGTTGAAAAGATTGACGACGAGGGAGAATCAGAAGAATCAGGTGACGAAGGTCAAGAGTCTGAAGAACTTGATATTACTGAATTAGTCGACTCACAAAAAAGTATCGAAACCAAACAAGAAGAATATTTTAATAACTTATTTGGTCAATTGAACGATTTACAATCAAGACTTGGAGAGATGGATAACATCATGAACAAGTTAAATTCACTTGAAGCTAAGATTGAAAAATACAGAGAAAAAACTCCACAAGAAAAATTAGAGTTAAGAACTTACGATTCGTACCCATTCAACCAAAAACTTTCACAATTTTTTGATGATAAGTCAGAAGAGATGGAAAAGACTGGAAAAAATGATTATGTTTTAACAGCAGATGAGGTCAAAGACATCAATGTTTCAGACATTAAGAATTCATTCCAACCTGGTGGAGGTCCCGAACAGGACAGTTATAAAACTTCATTTAAATAATTCAAAGGTGTCGAAAGACACCTTTTTTATTTGACAAAACGCATAGTTTCACCTATATTTGTATAACACATTTAATAAATTAAAACTTAAAAAACATGAGTTCATTAGACGCCGTATTGGCACAGTACGAAAAATCACAAAGTTCATCGGGCGGGGCCCAAAGCAAGATGTCGCAAGACGAAAGAATGAAAAAGTATTTCGCTTTAATCCTTGGGGATAAAGAGAAGTCAGGTCAGAGAAGAGTAAGAATCCTTCCTACCACAGATGGTTCCTCACCATTCAAAGAGGCATGGTACCACGAAATCCAAGTAGGTGGTCAATGGCAAAAATTCTACGACCCAGGTAAGAATGACAATGAGCGTTCACCTTTAAACGAGGTTTATGAAGAGTTGATTGCTACAGGTAAAGAGTCTGACAAATTGTTAGCTGCTCAATACCGTTCTCGTAAATTTTATATCGTTAAGGTTATCGACAGAGACCACGAAGAAGACGGTCCGAAATTTTGGAGATTTAAACACAATTACAAGAATGATGGTATCTTAGATAAAATCATCCCAATTTGGAGAAACAAAGGTGATATCACTGACGCTGAAAAAGGTCGTGATTTAATCATTGAGTTATCTAAGGCAAAAACTCCAAAAGGTAAGGAGTACACAACTGTATCTACAATTATGTACGACGACCCAACTCCTGTTCACACAGATGCTGCACAAGCAAGTGCTTGGGTTAATGACGAGTTAACTTGGTTAGACGTTTATTCTAAAAAACCTGTTGACTATCTTGAAGCTATCGCTCGTGGTGAAACACCAAAATGGGATAGTGAAAAGGGTGGATATGTTTACGAAAGTAATTCAGTGTCTACCGAGTCTTTCGGTGGTGGAACATCTAAAGCTAGTACAGCTGTAGTAGTAGACCCACAAGCAAATGACGAACCAGACGGAGATTTACCGTTCTAATTTATAACAAGGGGTGGGAACTTCCCACCCTTTAATTTTTTTTCACATGACGTTTAAAGAAGAAATTGACTTACAGTTAAGAGACAATAAAACATTGTCTTATGAATTCCTAAGTCAACTTAAAGATAAAAATTACTTCTCAGGTAGAGGTAAACAAATCGGTGATACTATTTTGTTTGGTATGTTGAAAGAAGAGGATGAGAGAGGAGAAACTCATCTTAGATTAGTGACTTTCCATGAAGAAGAAATTGGAGTTTTGTATGAACAAGACGAAACATTTTATAAAGGACTAAAACAGAATAAATTACCAAGCATTAAAAGAATAGAAAATGGCAATTAAGAAAAATGATTTCAAGTCCATCAAGGACAAATTCTCAACTTCCGCAAAATATAAACCACAGAGGTTTTTTGACTTAGGTCCTGACTTCTTGGATGCTGTAGGTTTGCCAGGTCCTGCTATTGGACACTTGAATATGTTACTTGGTCACTCAGATACAGGTAAGACAACTGCTCTTGTAAAGACAGCGGTTGATGCTCAAAAGAAGGGTATCCTTCCTGTGTTTATCATCACAGAACAAAAATGGTCATTCGAACACGCCAAATTGATGGGGTTTGATTGTGAAGAGGTAGTTGATGAATCAACAGGTGAGTTAGATTGGGATGGTTTCTACATCTTCAATAACAACTTTGATTACATCGAACAAATTACCGACTATATCAACTCGTTATTAGACGAACAAGAGAAAGGTAACCTTGACTACAGTTTGTTGTTCTTATGGGACTCAGTTGGTTCTGTACCATGTAAGATGACCTTTGAAGGTAAAGGTGGTAAACAACACAATGCAAGTACGTTAGCCGATAAGATTGGTATGGGTATTAACCAAAGAATTTCAGGGTCTCGTAAAGCGGATTCTAAATACGAAAACACATTGGTTATTGTTAACCAACCATGGGTTGAATTACCTGACAATCCATTCGGACAACCGAAGATTAAAGCTAAGGGTGGTGAAGCCATTTGGTTGAACTCATCATTGGTGTTCTTATTCGGAAACCAAAAAGGTGCGGGAACTAACAAGATTACCGCAACAAAAGACAAAAGAAGTGTTAAGTTTGCAATCAGAACAAAAGTCTCTGTAATGAAGAACCACATCAATGGTTTAGGTTATGAAGACGGGAAGATTATTGTAACACCACACGGATTCTTGGCGGGTAAAGAGGCGGCTGAAGAAAAAGTCTCAATCGAAAACTACAAGAAAGAACACGCGGACTATTGGAAGGACATCATCGGAACTGATGGTGACTTCGATTTGAAAGAAGAAAAAGAAGATTAGTATTATTGTTTCACCCTTTAAATCACACCAGTGATTAAGACATTATTAGTAGACGGAGACAATCTGTTTAAGATAGGATTTCACGGAGTTAGAGAGATGTATGATAATGGAGACCACTTAGGAGGTCTCTATCACTTCATCAACATCTTAAGACGGTTTCTAGAAGAACACAACTTGGATAAGGTTGTGGTCTTTTGGGACGGTGATTCGAACTCATCAATTAGGAAATCTATATACCCCCAATATAAGGCGAATAGAAGGCAGGATATGAACGAGTACAAGTACGAGTCATACCTCCAACAAAAATCTCGAGTTAAACAATACCTCGAGGAGATATTCGTACGCCAAGTTGAGATGATTAACAACGAGGCTGATGATTTAATTGCTCACTACTGTAAAGTCGCAAAGGATGAGGACATAATAATCTTCTCAGCGGACAAAGACTTAACTCAACTCATATCTGAAAGAGTTACCATATATTCTCCAATCTCAAAACAATACTTTAAGAATGGGGATATGATAACAATCAACAAAGTTGAGATACCACATTACAACGTTTTACTTACCAAAGTTTTCACAGGAGACAAGTCCGACAATATCGATGGTATTGAAGGATTAGGGGAAAAAACTTTATTAAAATTCTTCCCTGTTTTGCAGGAAATGCCTTGTACTATGAACGAATTGCTCAATATTGCACGAAATAACGAGCAAAAGAAAAAACCAAAAGCGCTTGAGAATATTTTGACTGGTAAGACAAAAAATGGTATACTTGGTGAGGAGTTCTACAACACAAACATAAAGATTGTAGACCTTGGGAATCCACTTATTACCGATGAAGGTAAAGAGTTAGTCGAACAAATACAGACAGACACAATTGACCCCACAGATAGAGGATATAAAAACTTAATGAGACTTATGATGGAAGACGGTCTCTTCAAATATCTTCCAAAAAACGATGAGGCTTGGGTAAACTTCCTAAGACCATTTATGAAATTAACAAGAAAAGAAAAACGAAACACAAACAAAAATTAAATCGCATGAGAGAGCAAGACAGCACAAAAATGGAATTCCTTTTGACATTGAATGACAACATTGTAGTTCAAAGATTCTTCAACGTTAGAGGGTATAATCCAAAGGCAAAAAACTCAACTGAGTTGTATGACTTCATTCTAAGTTTGAAAGATGAATTACAATACGCCTTAAAAATGAAAACTGTAATTTACATGATGGACAACAAAGACGCAATTGCGCATGACCCATCAATTATGAATACATCTTACACAGAAGGACCTGAAGTTTTTAACATTTATGTTAAAGTTGGAGACACGACAATTTGTCATAGAGTTTTTGATGGAAAATTTTATCCGCCAAAAGTTCGTTATACGGTGGACGTACGACCATTTTTAAAAGAGGTCCTTCGTGAGTTAACTGACATTTTTTCAAACAACAAATTAACTTACGAATATTTGGAATTTGACCTAAGTAAGTAGGTATTTAATAATACAAGGGACAATTTTAAATTAATATATGAACAAAAATTTCGATTATTTAGGTAACACATTTCAGATTCAATTACTAAATCAAATAGTAGTTGATAAGGACTTCTCATCGTCTATTATGGACGTGATTGAGTCATCGTACTTTGACAACAAGTACTTCAAAATCATCTTGCAGATGATAAAAGAATACTATGTAAAGTATGAATCAACACCTAATTTCGAAACTCTTGACCAAATTGTTAAGTCAGAAATTTCACAGGAAATAGTGGCAAAAGTAGTATTAGATACTTTGAAACAGGTAAAAGATGCTCCTTTTGAAGGTACAGTATTCGTTCAGGAGAAAGCTTTAAAGTTCTGTAAACAACAAGAACTTCAGAAGGCGATGGACAAAGCTCAGAAAATCATTACAGAAGGTGACTTCGAGTCTTACGACAAAGTTGAAGGGTTAGTAAGAAACGCATTACAAGTTGGTGAAATCGACAAAGGACAGACGGATATCTTCGCTAACTTAGATACAGTATTAGACGAAGATTACAGACATCCAATCCCAATGGGGATACCTGGTATTGATAGACTACTTAAGGGTGGTTTAGCTAAAGGTGAGATTGGTGTTATCCTTGCTCCAACAGGGGTGGGTAAGACAACTATCTTAACCAAAATTGCGAACACTGCATTTAACTTGGGGTACAATGTCCTCCAAGTATTTTTCGAGGATAACCCAAAGATTATTCAAAGAAAACACTTCACACTTTGGACGGGTATTGAACCCGATAACTTGGTTAAAAACAAAGAAGAAGTGATGAGTAAAGTTACAGAAATCCAAGAGAGTATGCCAAACAAGTTAGTTCTTAAGAAATTAGCTTCAGATACTATGACTATGAATCAAATTAAGAATCAGGTAAGAAAAATGATTGCCGATGGAAACAAAATTGATTTGGTTATGTTAGATTATATCGACTGTGTACTTCCTGAATCATCAAGTAAAGATGAGTGGAAGGCGGAAGGTTCTGTAATGAGAGGTTTCGAAGCAATGTGTCACGAGCTAGACTTAGTTGGATGGACCGCTACACAGGGTAATAGGTCTTCTATTTCAGCTGAAGTTGTAACGACCGACCAAATGGGTGGTTCGATTAAAAAGGCTCAGGTTGGTCACGTAATCATCTCTCTAGCTAAGACACTTCAACAGAAAGAAATGAACCTTGCAACTATCGCCATTACTAAATCACGTTTAGGTAAAGATGGGGTGGTATTTGAGAACTGTAAATTTAACAATGAGTTACTTGAAATTGATACCGAGAGTTCGGTAACGTTCTTAGGTTTCGAAGAACAACAAGAGGAGAGAAAGAGAGATAGGGTTAAAGAGTTGATGGAGAAACGAAAACAAAAAGAAGAACAAAAACAACAATCTTAATACAAAACAAAAAAACAATTATGGAAAAAATTTTAGTAGAGAATCCTAATAGATTCGTCATCTTTCCTATTCAACACGATGACATTTGGGAATATTATAAACAACATCAAGCGGCGTTTTGGACGGCAGAAGAAGTTGATTTAAGTAATGACATTAGAGATTGGAATAATCTTACTGAAAACGAACAATACTTCGTTAAGAACATCTTATCGTTCTTCGCGGCTTCAGATGGTATTGTTAATGAAAATCTTGCTGAGAATTTCTTAAAGGAAGTACAATATCCTGAGGCGAAATTCTTCTACGGGTTCCAACTGATGATGGAGAATATACATAGTTTAATGTATTCTCTATTAATCGACACATATATCTCAGACGAGAAAGAAAAACAACTATGCTTCACAGCATTAGATAACTTACCTGCGGTTCAAAAGAAAGCCAAATGGGCTCTTGATTGGATTGAAAATGCTTCTTTCCAAGAGAGATTAGTTGCGTTCGCAGCGGTTGAAGGTATCTTCTTCTCAGGTTCATTCTGTTCAATCTTTTGGTTGAAATCAAGAGGAATCATGCAAGGGTTATGTAATGCCAATTCTTTAATCTTTAAAGATGAAAACCTACACTGTGATTTTGCTATTCATTTAGTTAACAATCACTTAGAGAACAAACCATCAGAGAAGAGAATTAAAGAAATCTTACTATCTGCACTTGAAATTGAGAAAGAATTCATCACAGAATCTTTACCTGTTTCACTTATCGGAATGAATTCAAACTTAATGAAACAATATCTTGAATTCGTAACCGATGGGTTATTAGTTAAATTTGGTTGTAAAAAAGAGTTTAACGTTGAACAACCATTTAAGTTTATGGAACAAATCGCTGTTGAAACAAAGGGTAACTTCTTTGAATCAAGAACGATGGAATACCAAAAAGCGAAACTAAACGAAACATTATCATTTGATTCTGATTTCTAATTTACTATTTTTAAAATTATGATGTCACTAAAAATTAAAAAAAGGGGCGGGGAAGACGCGTCCTTTAATCCACAAAAAATATATAGCAGAATTAAAAGAGCTTCTAAAGGTTTAACTGTAAATTCAGACGAAATTTTTATTAAAGTTATTACTTCTGTACCTACAGAAGGTGTTATAACAACTAAAGAGTTAGACAAACTTGTATATGAAATCGCGGCTGCTTACACAGGTAGTCACCACGATTATTCAAGACTTGCATCTTCAGTTGCGATTTCTTCTTATCACAAAGAAACTGACTCAAGTTTTTCAAATACAATGCACACGTTACACGTTGATGGTATTGTACATGATGAACTAATGTCAATTATTGAAAAATACGGTCCGAGTAAAATTGATGAGGTTATTAATCATGAAAATGATTATAACTTTGATTATTTTGCTTGGAGGTCATTACAAGAAATGTACTTGTTAAAAACACCTGAAGGTAAAGTTGTTGAAAGACCTCAACACATGTACATGAGAGTTGCTCTATGGGTAACTAACACGTATGAAGAAGCTGTGGAATATTACAATTCATTATCAAACCAACGTATATCAAAGGCAACACCTATTATGATTAATGCGGGTACAAGAGTACCTCAATTAGCTTCTTGTGTGTTACATTACAACAACTCTGACTCGAGAGAAGGTCTATTGAAAACCTTGAATGATATCTCAACGTATTCTTCAGACGCTGCGGGAATTGGACTATCAATGTCTAACATCCGTAGTAAAGAAAGTCGTATTAAATCATCAGGTGGATTTGCAGGTGGATTGTTGAAATACTTAAAAATTGTTAACGAGTCATTAAGATTCTTTAACCAACAAGGAAGAAGACCTGGAAGTGCGGCTATCTATTTAGAACCATGGCACAGAGATATCATGGACTTGTTAGAAATTAAAAAGAACACAGGTGCTGAGGAATTGAGAGCGAGAGATTTATTCACCGCATTATGGATTCCTGATAACTTTATGAGAGCGGTTAAGAACAATGAAGATTGGTACTTATTCTGTCCTAATGAAATTATTAAAGCGGGTATCAAACCATTACAAGAATGTTATGGTGATGAATACGAAGAAAACTATCAAAAGGCGATTAACGTTGGTATTGGTAGAAAAGTGAAGGCGCAAGACATTTGGTCTAAAATTATTGAATCTCAAGTTGAGACTGGTGTTCCTTATTTATGTGCTAAAGATAGTGCTAACAAGAAAACTAACCACCAAAATATCGGTGTGATTAAACAATCAAACTTGTGTAACGAGATTTACCAATACACTGATGAAGAGACAACTGCAATCTGTACGTTATCTTCTATCGTATTGAAAAATTTTATCGTTGATGGTAAGTTTGATTATAAGTTATTGATTGAAGAAGTTAGAAGAGCGGTAAGAGCGTTGAACAATGTAATCGACAAGAATAACTACTCAACTGAAAAAGGTTTAAAAGGAGGACTTGAACAAAGAGCGATTGCTATCGGAACTCAAGGACTTGCTGACGTATTCTATTTGATGGATTACATCTTCACATCTGAAGAGGCTAAAGTTTTAAATAAAAACATATTCGAAGCTATCTACTTCGCGGCTATTACTGAAAGTAATGACTTGTGTAAGAGAGGTGTTAGAGAACCATACAAATTCTTTAAAGGGTCACCAATGTCAAAAGGAGTATTCCAATTTGATATGTGGGGATTAAACGAATCTGAATTATTTTTAGATTGGGAGACCTTGAAAAAAGACGTTAAAGAATACGGAGTGTGTAACTCTTTATTTACGGCTCAGATGCCAGTTGCATCTTCAGCTAAAATCACAGGTTCATTTGAAATGACAGAACCAGCTCACTCTGCATTATTTAACAGAAGAGTTGTTGGAGGTGAAATCATGATTGTAAACAAGTACTTAATTAACGACTTCGAGAAAATTGGGGTATGGTGTGAAGACTTGAAAAACGAAATAATCATGAATGAAGGTTCTATCCAAAACATTAACTTTAACCAATACCTTGACCCTGAAGACAGAAACTACAATAAAAAAGTTAAGAGAATTGAACACTTGATTCCAAAATATAAAACAATTTGGGAAATCTCTCAAAGAGAATTGATTGACATGGCGGCGGACAGAGCTCCGTTTATTGACCAATCACAATCAATGAACATTTATATGAGTAATCCAACATTGTCTAAAATTACTTCATCACACTTCCACTCATGGGAGAAAGGATTAAAGACTTTATGTTACTATGTTAGAACTAAAGCAATTTCAACAGGAGCTAAACACTTAGCGGTTGATGTATCAAAAATACAGAAATCAAAACCTATGGTTGAGGTTCCTAAAGTGGATTATAGTGATATGAACTTACCACCAAAACCAGAAGGAATCGAAATCGAGTGTTTCGGTTGTTCATCTTAATACAATAAATAATCCCGACTAACATCGGGATTATTTATTTTAATCTATTTATAAGGAAAAATCAGGACATTATATTTATAGTTATGGCTGAAGGTACAACATATGGTATTAATTTTCCTTTTAGAGATTCTAGTAGGGGAGATTATTTGCAACTTACTCAATTTGAGGCACAGGAAATTAAAGCGGATTTGATTCATCTTTTGTTAACAAGAAAGGGTTCAAGATATTTTCTACCTACTTTTGGAACAAGATTATACGAATTTGTATTTGAACCGTTTGACGGACTTACATTCGACGCAATCGAATCTGACATAAGAGATGCGGTAGGAACTTTTATGCCTAATCTATTGTTGAATAATATAACAATCACTCCTGCTGACCCACAAGAGGAAGTTGACATTGCAACAGGTCAAAATTTAGCGGGAACAAGTGAATCTCCAATATATAGATTTCCAGGAAAAGGAACTTCGGATTACACAGCAAAGGTTAAAATAGACTACTCAACAGATAAAAACACTTATTCGCAGAGTGATTTTGTTATTATCAATATTTAATATAAATGGCAAATCGTAAAATATCATACACAACCAGAGACTATCAAGGAATAAGAACTGAGTTATTAAATTATGTAAGAACATATTACCCTGAACTAATACAGGATTTTAATGATGCTTCCGTATTCTCAGTATTCTTAGATTTAAATGCTGCGGTTGCAGATAACTTACACTATCACATTGATAGAAGTATTCAAGAGACGGTCCTTCAATACGCTCAACAAAGGTCTTCAATTTATAACATTGCAAGAACTTATGGTTTAAAATTGCCAGGTCAAAGACCTTCAGTTGCTTTAGTTGATTTTTCAATCACAGTACCAGCTTTTGGAGACAAAGAAGACGAAAGATACTTAGGAACCCTAACAAGAGGGTCCCAAGTAACAGGTGCTGGAATTGTTTTTGAAAACATTTATGATATTGATTTTACGTCACCATATAACGCCCAAGGATTTCCAAATAGATTAAAGATACCTAACTTCAACGCTAATAACGTTTTAATTAACTATACGATTACAAAAAGAGAACTTGTTGTTAATGGTATAACTAAAGTATTCAAGAGAGTTATTGGACCAAACGATGTTAAACCTTTCTTTGAGTTATTTTTACCTGAAAAGAATGTGTTAGGTATTACAAGTGTTTTGTTGAAAGACGGAACAGAATATACCAACTTACCAACCGCGGCAGAATTTTTAGGGGTACCAAACAAATGGTACCAAGTAGATGCATTAGCTGAAGATAGAGTATTTGTTGAAGACCCTACAAAAGTTTCAGACCAGCCAGGTATTAAAGTTGGAAGATATATCCAAACACAAAATAGATTTATTAGTGAGTATACTCCTGAAGGATTTAAAAAATTAACTTTTGGTGGCGGTACTAATACCGCTCAAGATGCGTTAAATCAATTTACAACTTTAGGAACAACATTAGACCTACAAAGATACTCTAACAACTTTTCGTTAGGTTCAGCATTAACTCCTAATTCAACATTATTTGTTCAATATAGAGTTGGGGGAGGTTTAGCGACAAATTTAGGTACAAACGTTATTAACCAAATTGGTACTGTTTCATTCTACGTTAACGGTCCTTCAGAATTAACTAACTCGGCCGTTGTTAACTCATTAAGATGTAATAACGTGACTGCCGCTATTGGTGGGGCGGGATTACCTTCATTAGAAGAAATTAGAAACTATGTTTCGTTTAATTTCGCAGCTCAAAAAAGAGCGGTTACTGTACAAGATTATGAGGCAATCATTAGAAACATGCCATCAGAGTTTGGGGCACCTGCAAAGGTTTCCATCACTGAAAACAACAACAAAATTTTAATCCAATTATTATCTTATGATACTTCGGGTAAGTTAACAAACATTGTGTCTGACACTTTAAGACAGAACGTTGCAACATACTTATCTAACTATAGAATGATAAACGATTACATTTCAATCTTAACGGCTGAGGTTATTGACCTTAGTATTGATATTCAGATTGTTTTAGATTCTGCTCAAAATTCTGGTCAAATTATATCAGATGTTGTTGATAAAGTTTCGGCATATTTTAACCCACAAGTAAGACAACTTGGACAAAATGTTTATCTATCTGAGATTAGAAGTATTGTTCAAAATCAAAATGGTGTATTAACTGTTGCGGGACTTAACGTTTATAATAATGTTGGTGGACAATATTCATCTGCTGAAACTTCAATGCAATATTCAAATCCTGAAACAAAAGAAATTGCACCTGTTGACGATACAATATTTGCACAACCATCACAGGTTTACCAAATTCGTTATCCAAATAAAGATATCACCGTTTCAGTTAAGAACTTCCAATCAGTTACCTTCTCGTAATAGGTTTATTCTCAAATCGTTTAGTTTATAATTTAATAGAGTGTGTTAGTACTTTAAAAATAACACATAAACTATTTATAAATTAAAGGTAATACATGGCTGAATCATATCGTATTAAAACCGAACTTGGTGTTAATAAAACTATTAATGTTCAAATAGACCAAGAATTTGAGTTTTTAGAAATCTTATCGTTAAAAATACAGCAATCCAACATCTATACAAGAAGTTGTTCGGAGTATGGTGTATTAGTTGGTAGGATTACGGCAAATAATGGATTTGGTATTCCTAACGCCAGAGTATCTGTATTCATCCCAATTAAGACAGTAGATGAATCGAACCCTATCATTTCTAGCATCTATCCATACAAATCACCAACAGATAAAAATGATGATGGTTACAGATACAATTTATTACCTTACGAAAAATCTTATTCAAAACACGCAGCGACAGGAACCCTTCCAACAAGATTGGATGCCTTAACAGGGTTAACAGCAGTTGAAATTTACGATACTTACTATAAGTTCACAGCCAAAACTAATGAAAGTGGTGACTACATGATTATGGGAGTTCCGTTAGGGGAACAAACTATAGTGATGGATGTTGACCTATCAGATATTGGGGATTTTTCTCTAACACCTCAAGACTTGATTAGAATGGGACTTGCGACAGAAGCTCAAGTTGCGGGTAGTAAATTTAGGTCATCAACTGATTTAACTTCATTACCTCAAATTATTAGTTTAACTAAACAAGCCGAAATTTCTCCATTATGGGGAGACCCAACCATTTGCCAAATTGCAGTAAACAGAGTTGACTTTGACTTAAGAGACGACGCTAATGTAGATATACAACCTACGTCAGTTTTTATGGGGTCGATGTTTTCGGCTCCCGATAGTTATCGATTAAGAGCGAATGGTAGACCAAGAGATGATATGGGTAACTTATGTGGGTTAACTACCGCTCCTGGTCAAATATTAGCATTAAGACAAACCATACAACAAGATAGTGATGGCAATCCTGTATTAGAACAATATGACTTAGAACAATCGGGTAATGTTATTGATGGAAATGGAACATGGTTAATAGAGTTACCAATGAACTTAGATTATTTTATAACTAATGAATTTGGTGAAAAAGTTTTATCTAATGACCCAACTATTGGTATACCAACAAAAGGGAAATACCGTTTTAAAGTTAAGTGGACACAACCAAATGATTTAACGTTACAAACAAGACGAGCATATTATTTAGTTCCAAATGTTAAAGAGTATGGATGGACAACACCAGGTTCAGACCCGACAACATACTCATTCCCTACAACCGCAAGAGGTAAACAACAACAAAGTTCTTATTATTTTGGACTGGCTTGGAGTGGGTATACTAATGGTTTTACAGGACAAAATAGAATTAACAGACTTAACGAAATAATTGATTGTGAGGATACTTTTTATGAGTTTCAATATAATAGAGTTTATACGGTATCTTCATTAATTGACCAATATAAAAAAGGTGGAGGAATATTTGGTCCTGCTCCTGGTAAATTTATTGGTATTAAAGAAATTGATAGCCAAGATTGTGAAGATTCAGTTAATAAATTTCCCGTTAATGATGGGTTTAGAAATTTTGACTTTTTATTTTTCCTATTCTCAATAATCTTTACTGTAATACAACCTGTTGCCTTAATTGTATTAACAATTGCACATATTTTAATATATCTTTATAACTTAGTAATACAAGCTCTTTGTTGGATTTGCGGTATAAGAATACCAATTATTAAAGTATACCTATTTAGATGGATTTGTCGTTCGTTAGGTATTAGTTGTGATAAAAAAGATTATACAATTAGATTACCAATGATTACTTACCCTGATTGTCAAGCTTGTGAGTGTGCTCAGGATTTGAAAACGTCAAGAAATGCGGGACAAAGCAACACTGGTTCTGGAGTATTGAGTTATGTTTCATCACCTGATAGTTATTATGACGGATTGGCATCAAGTTATTTTTCAGGAGATACTGATAATGGAGACACTTGGTCAACTTTATTTAGTCAGTCATTTGCAGGTCTTGCATTAACTTCAGTTATTGCTGATACATCAAGATATAAATTACCTTTTTCACAACAACTAGATATTCCAAGTGGAGGGCCTAGATTTGTTAACTCATTTGACTTACCTATTGGAGAAAGAATTAATATCTTTAATCAAAGAGATAGTTATTTTTCAAATATAAATAAAATTAAAGTAACATTTGCAAAAGATTCAAACGCAGGAAAATATCATTATGATAATACCATAACGGTATTATGCCAAGAACAATTTGCTGCTGGAGATTTGTTAACTTTTGTTGATTTAACGGGAACCACAGATACTAACTACCTTTATAGTGCATTAACCGCTAATGGTATTATTACAGGTATTAGTGGTGAAACTTATAACGGTAGTGGAGCAACAACTATTGACGTATCGTACGCGACAACACAGTTATCAAACGTAGTAACACCTGTTAGGTATAACTTACCTTACGGTTCTGAAGAAACTAACTATAGATTTCCTGCAGATGTGGAATACTACCAAGTAATTACCGCAATTACAGTTTCCGATGCCGCTAAAATATGGAATACAGGTACAACACAATCTTTTGGTAACGTTCTTAATACTCCTATGGTATCTATTCCATGGAAACCATTTGTTGGTGGGCTTTGGTATGTTGACGGAGCGCCAATCAGTTTCAATGCTTTCAACTACTTTGCTGATGCAAATCAACAATATATTTTAGTTTTACAAAGAGGTGTTGACCCGTATTCTCCAAAATACGTTAACGAATATTCTTTAGGTACTTTATTTGGAACAACTGAATTTGACACAAATTGGACGGTAACTGCGTCAACAAGAGTTAATATACCAATACAAAAACTTACAAGCTCATCAATATCAGTACAATCGTATAATCAAACTGATATGTTCTATCAGTCGTATTTTTTTAAACCTGGCACAACAACGTCAGCAGTTGCGGGTCAATCTTTTACAGGATTTACCACCACAAATACCGCATATTATGGTTCATTAGATGCAAGTACAAGTCCATTACCAATAGGTTCAACATTAAGCGGTTCGTCTCCACGAAAACTTATATCAATATCTGCTAATGGGTTTTATTATATAAATGCGTCAAGTATTAAGTATGATAATAGTGAAGATTTGTCTGGAGGTGCAATTATGAAGTGTACTATCCCTTCAAGTAGTTTTATTAGTAGTAATTACGATATAGTTTTCAACTATTTTTATAGTACAAAAACATTTTTTAGTAATAACCCATTAATGTTAATCAATAATGACACATTAAATGTTTTAAGAACTGATAGACTACCGTCATCTGACGGATTAGATGGCTCTTCATTTACATATAATCCTGCATTATTACAGCAAAATAATAATTTCAGCATTTATTTAATTAATACTGACTCGGAAGATATTACGTCTAACGCATTCTCAACAGGGGCTCAAACAGTAACACCCGATTTAGAAGGATTACCAAATTCAATTAAAGTTTTAGAAAGCTTTAATTGTGAAAGTATGGTAGGGTTAGATTGTTACCAAGGATTTGGAGACAACTTTACTATTAATCAACAATGTACAACCGCGGATGCTGTTGAAGGGGGTTGTTATATGTTTATGAGAAGACCTTTAAAGGACTTATTTAAAGACCTTGGAAATTTTGGAGAATGGGGTTTTAGATTTAGGTTCTTTTATGGATTATGTCGAGGAGTTTTATCTCAATCATTTATGAACAATTGGATTAATGGTTCGTTATATGCATTCCCGTTACAAGTTAATACATACTACGATAGTAAGAACAAACCTGAATATCCTGATTTTGCAGATGATGTTGCGTACTTTAATATGGATAGTAATAATTTCTACTATAGAAGTAGTCCATGGAATGATTCATCAAATAAATTTGTTGGTAAAAGAACTGGGAATCCTGGAGGAGTTAATGATTTAAATTTATTATACCCAACGACAATTGTTAATTTAGGTATGAAAGATTATTTCTATTCTGAAATAACTTTTGACCCATCAACCAAAGGATACATAATGCCAAATATTGACTCAACTAGTTATGGAGATACTTCAGATTTAGTTAATTTATTTGTTATTTCTAGAATTACAGACGAAGGGTTTTTAGCGAATATTATTCCATTAGGAGATAATTCTATTGACCAATTATTTAGCAGGCCATCAAAAAGAATTGATGGTGATTTAGCTCAATTAATGTCGATTAATTCTGAAATAGGTAATGTTAATTTTTCACCTGAATATTATGAAATAAGACCTGGAGCAATAAACCCTACAACAATATTAGGTACAAGCGAGGACCCAATTATGGCGGTATGGTACTCTTCTACAACTCAAGACCTTCAAACTAAAGATTATTTAACTCCTGGTAGAATTGATTTTAGAGGAACAAACAACAATGGTTATTTCCCATTTGCTTATGGTGTTAAGTCACAATTAGTTCCATTTTACCAATGGAAATTAGACCCAGGTAGTAGTACTATTTTTGGAAACCAAAAAAATAATTGGGCAACAACTCCTTCAGATATTATTCAAAATAACTATCAATCTTTAGATAGAGCTGCGACTAATACTAAATATTATTTAAACGGAACCTCAACGGCAAATGACTTAACTGCAAGAGGATACATATATAGTGTGGATGGTGATGTAACAAATTACCCAACCGTGGGAGGACGATATATTTCAACACCACAAAAATCAACAAGATTTTTAGTCGGAGCACCATTCCAATTTTATTTTGGTGTGGTTAAAGGACAATCTGCGTTAGATAGATTTAAAACAAAATATTCAATAGATGAGTAAGTATACAATAGTTCCAAGTAATTTAAGGTATAAGGGAGCTCCATCGGTTGATGAAGAAATAGACATAACTCTTGAAGAGCAAAGTCAGCAAATAACCGAGTATGATAGGAGTACCACAATTAGTCTTGCTCAAGTATATGATGATGAAAGACAAAGGTGTACAATCTTTAGACCAACGTTTAAAGTAACGTATCTTTATGCAAACACTTATACAGGTACTACAGGGTACTTACCATTTCAATACAATCTTTACTACACAAGTCCTGAGAATTCAAAATCAAGTTCTCAAAATGGTGGAGGAGGTAAATGGCCTGGGTTCCCACAATACTATGAGTTTGATTTTTTTAGACCAGATGTTTCAGACCAACACTTTGTTTACAAATCAAAAAGTGCGTACACTTACAATTGGACATATTACTTAACATATCCTTACGAAAATAATTACGATAAAGAATTAACGTATTATTCAACAAGTACAAATGCGGTTAATTGGAAAGCGAGTCAAGGAATACCATTTTCTATTTTAAATTCAACAAATAATGGAAATGGTTTAATTGCGTTTAACTGTATTGCCCCACACGGATTAACTGAAGGTGAGTATGTTGAGTTATCACTGACGTATAGAAATTCAAATATATTCCAAGTTTATTCTATTGGTAATGGATTATTTGGTAGTGACGAATACGTGTTTAACGTCTTGAATATAGGATACACAGGTACAACATTTAGTAATAATACGATTGGTACATTCAGACGAGTAATTAACCCTGATAATTTAACTGAGACTACGTCAAAATATTATGTAAAACAGAATAAAGTTTTAACAAACTTGACTGATATCGACATGGTTAAAGCAGGATTTGAAAAAAATGTATTTAACGAAGAAAGAAAGTTAGAGTATAGTTCAATTACACCAAACAATCTTACAAGAATCTCTCAAAAGACAAGTAGTAATACTTACAACGCCACATCAAATTATGATTTGGATTTTGCGGGATTAAAAGACAATCAAAAAAGACCTATTAGTGAAATATATTTTACAATAGTAAATAAAGGTTACTCGGGATATTTCAATAGCCCACAAAACGGTGTTGGATTAAAACAAGGATGGGAATTTAATTTATCAAAAACAACAAATCCATGGTGGAATTTAAGTAATCAGAAATCTAACACAAACATACCCGTTTCGGCTTACACTTTAACAAATGGAGAAACTAAAACATTCTATTATAATCTCGACTTACAGAAGGGAGACATTATGGATGGTGATTTTTGTGAGTGGAATGATTATGAGCAAGTTGAGAGAGTTGTATCACCATACTACCACAAGCTAAAGTTCAATCAAACGGTGTTTCAAACAACAACCGTTGCCACAACTAACGCGCCAGGATATTATTACAAACCACATAATAAAATGACTATCAAAGTATTCTCAGATTATGTTGAAACTGGAGGAGTTGCTTTTATAGACCAAGTGCCTGAGTGGTCGTTCTACTCAATGACAGACCAACAATTTAGATGGAGAGACCTATATACTTATGGGTTTAAAGATAATTTTGGTAGAGGTGTAGATTATCCGTATATAAACACGGCACATTATCCTTACGCAGATATTAACTTTAGACTGATACCTGAAGGTATAAACTATAATGATAATCTAACAGGATTTGATTTTTCATTCAAACCATTAATTGATAATTGTGAATAAAGTAGTAATAAGACAAGACGAGCTAACCAACAAACAAATCAATATACCTGTTGAACTTCAATGGGATTATTTAGGTTTGGACATGGCTATTGAGGAATATGAGCAAGACATCATTACTGAGGTAATTGGTGTGGGTAGAGATTTTGAAGTTTCAAGATTTGACCATTTACCTGCAACTGGTACAACCAATAATACGGAGATTAATTATGAGTTTTATTTTTATTCTGGAGGTTCATTAAACGATATTAATAATTGGAGAATTAATTATTTAGGAGAAGGATTTACACCACAAGAAGTGTATTACTACGAAAACAATTTTAGTAATTCATTTTTTAAATTGGATTTTTATGACACACCTGATGAGAAAGCTCAAACAAATTATTTGACAATAATTTTACCAACCCAACAAGGGTTAACAATGGAAACTCAAATGCAAAGAACATTGGTTAATATTAAGAAACCAAAGTTTGTGTTAGACTATGTTGGAGATAAAGAAGGGTTTTTCATTTATTGGTTGAAGAAAAGAACTTTTTTAGATGTTAGTACTTTTTATATGAGCGCTAAATTCTATAACGCCAAGACAGGTAAGTTTACTAAAATGATGACGGGTAGAGGAACCAATCCTTCAGACCAAACAAACGGACCTCAAGTTTATTTACCCGATAACAAATATGCTTTTGATAGTACTCAGTATTTCTACTACACGGTTAAGTTGGATTACCCAACACAAACCTATCAAGTGTTTAATACTTATGGTCAAAGGATGGGAACAAATATACCCATAAAATGGTACGAATATGTTAATCCACCACAATAATGGCGCAAGATTTATATAAAATAACGGTATCACCAGAAAACGTAAAAAGAGATTTATCTATTGTTAATTACAATGGGACACCTGTGGGCGTTTATTCGGCAATGACTGCGGTTGTTAGCTCAGGTCCTTATGGTACTTCATTATTAACTAACTTAACGGTACCAATTCTATTGAGACAAACAGCAGTAGATGCTGGTTACTATAGCCCATTTGATGGCGCAGTATTACAAAAAGACGTGGTTGTGAATTTCATATTTTCTTCAACTACTACTAACCCTTATGTTTATAACGTATATAACACCTCAAACCAATTTCAAAAGTTTTTGGATTTATCGGCATATAGAATAGATTGGGGTGATGGTACACCAAAAGAAATTATTACAGGATATACACCCACTTCAATAAGACACACATACGCTTCCGCTAGCAATGAGTATACTATCACTATGGAACAAACTAATCCATGGGGAGTAACAAGAGTGTCAAAAACAATTAAAACACCATTCACTAACCCAACAATTTATAATCCTAAAGGAACTGCTTACTTCACTCCTTCTTCAGGAAATTGGATTGGAACACCAGTGTCTTATGATTACATATTTTCAGGGGATGCGGTTAACGTTGTTTCGGCACAAACCTCTAACAATTATGTTACAATACCATTTACAGTATCGGGATTAACTAAGTCGAGAATAAATGAATTAGCACAATACGGTTCACCAAAATTCCAAGTCGGAGTTCCTGTAATTGCGAACGGGCAAATATGGGGAGCAATTTCTGATATCAATTCGGTGTATACTGCTTACACTATTACAGAAGTCAACTATTATGACTACAGTGACGGAACTACAATATTTTTTCAACAATCATCAGGATTAACTGAGAATAATTTACAAGCAAGTCCAATAACAAAAGATGAGGTTTTATTGAAAGTTGTGGACCAAGCTCAAGTACAAACGGATGTATTTGTTGAAAGAGGAAAGAACAGTGCTTATGAAAGAGTACTAAGATTAGGTGAGGTTGATAACTTAGGAGACATGATTAATTACGGTTACGGATTTTTTAATGTCGAGAATAAGAAAAGAACTTAATTGAAAAAAAGAACTAAACTATTTATAAATTAAATAAGAGAACATGGCAATAGGCTCATACGGTACAATAAGACCCAGTGATGTTTCACCACAAGATGTTGAGATAATCATGAACTACACTCCAACAAGGGATGTGACAGACCAATTCGTGCTAACGAAGTTGGATGCACCTACTATACTTAAACCTTACTTTGCTAATACTGAAACAGGTGGAAACGCGGGGGTTGAGGTTTTAGGTGGATTATATAACTTAACATTACCTGCAAACCAATTCAACGCATTAGGTATCTATACTCTTTATTTAAGACCAGCCCAAATAAGAACAGTTATTACGGATTGCGGTGTTCTAAGTGCATTACCAAATGTTAAAGGACTTGTGATTGACATAAGTAATGTTCCAACACAATATCAAAACAAATTTGTTCCCCAAGGACTTGTTGGATTTAGAATTGAATATCTAAATAACGATGGTTCAAAAATACCTAACTTCTTTAGAGTTGTTACTTCAAGTTTTTATTGTGAACCAGTTGTTACAAACGAAGTTAATACTTCTCAAAAGTCTATCAGATATAGATACGTTGATGGAGACTCAAACCTTATTTTCCTAACACTATCACCGTCATCTTCACCAACAAACAAACCAAACGCTACTCCATATATTGGACAGCCTGACCAAGATATTATTATTACCAATACTTTCTTCAACCCAATTAGTTTGGAAGTCGAAATGGTAGAATACGATATTTCATCTCTTGCAATTGCCCTTTACGGTAATCAAACTAAATCTATTGATGATGGTATCTATACAATCTATGACAGTCAAAACAATATCTACAGACAATACAACTTGTATGAGATTAGAGACCAATTTAACGCATTGTTATATGAGGTTAGACAGAATAGAAACGATAATATTGATTTCAGTAAAAACTTTACAAACATAACTAGCTAATGGCGATAACGCAAAAGACTACGAAATACTTTTACCCTCCAAGACCTGGTAGTGGAGCAGCAACCTTTTCTGACAACATTGTAGGATTACAAACAGTTGAGGGTGGCGGACTTACGCAAGGTAACTTTGAGTTTACAACATCAGTTGTTGAGAAGGTTAATAGAACTTTTAATGTTGGGGCGTTTTCAGAACCTATTAGTTTAGATTCGTTGAACATTGAAGACTTAACTGAAAGCCGTAGAATCATGGCAACTCAGTTTAGAGTGTATCCAAACTACGATGTTTCTCAAGTTCTTAATTTCTCAATGTATGGGTCATTAAGTAAAAGATTTCAAGTATCTGTAACACATATTATTCATCAATTTCCTGCGTCTTTGGATATAATGTACACCAACTTAGATTTTACAACAGGTCCAACTGCGGTTGATATTCAATACGACTCAACAACAGATGAAACATATTTTAAAGTTTATGTTGATAGAATTAACAACCCGTTTGGAATTGATTACTCTATAAGTGCGTCAACAAACTTATCGGCAAGTGAAATATTACAATCACCATATAGAAATTTATACAACACTTATTTAGACTATTGCGTTAGTATTAATGACAACATATACAATGTAGTGTCATTTAGCCCATCAGACACCCTAACATCGGGTTATATTCAATTCTATGTATCAGGAGCACCATTTGGAACTACAGCGTCTACAATTAACCAACAATACCAAATAAGACCAAACGATTTTATTACAGATAAGATATTTGCGGAAAACTTTGACGAGGTTGAAAAATTCTTATTAAATCGTTTAATAAGACCTCCTTACACTGCCATATTCCAAGTACCTCAACAAAATGAGGACGGACAATTTTATACCGACTATCAACAAGTTACTTGGCCGTTAGACGGTAATTGGAATTTAGATATTAGGTCTTTTTTGTTTGATGATTATTTAAGTAAATTAGAGGAGATAGGTAAGAATTTAGATTCATTTAAAACAAATCTAATATCAAGATTTTTAACTTCTGATTCATTAAAAGAATTTGACACAAGAGGACAAAAGGTTGAAAAAATATTTCAAATATATGGTAGAAGTTTTGACCAAGTAAAACAATTCATCGATGCGTTAGCTTACATGAATTCAGTTAATTATAATCCTGAAAATGATATTCCATCTGAATTGTTAGTTAACCTTGCAAGAACGTTAGGGTATTCTTCAAATTTTTCACCAATAACAAATGAAGACTTTTTAAGTTCTGTTTTTGGAAATACAAATACACCAACTTATCCTGGTTATGCGAGAGCTTTAACACCAACAGAATTAAATTACGCGTTTTATAGAAATTTGATTTTAAATGCGGCATACCTATTCAAATCTAAAGGAACAAGAAGGTCTGTTGAATTTATGATGAGATTGATTGGGGCGCCAGAATCATTAGTCGAATTTAATGAACACATTTATCTTGCTGACCAAAAAATTAATTTAGACCAATTTTATGTACAATGGGCATCTATTTCGGGAGGTACTTATGTTCAAGATACGCCAGCATATTTGCCAGGACAAACATATAAAATTAAAGGTTATTTTTATAGTGCATTTACCTCTGTTGCGACATATACCGATGTTAACATTAAGTTAGTCGATTACCCAATTGATGATTTAGGATTTCCCAAAGCTCCTCTTAATACTGAAGATTATTTCTTCCAATTAGGTGCGGGATGGTATGAGGTTACGCCACAACATAGAAGCCCTGACCAAGTACAAATTACAGGAAATGTATACACAGGTCAAAACTATAATATTCAAACCCAACTTACACCATTCTCATACGGACAGCCATATTTAAATAGATTTAGAGACTTTCCATACATGACTGAAGGATTTAAATTAACTCAAGTTGTTGATAATAACAAATCATGGTTAGCGAGTGATAATAGAATCAGAGTTTCAATAAACGCTGATTACAACGCTTACTATTATGTTGATAATGAAAAGTTAGTTCTAAACGTTAAGAACGTTGATTTATTCTTGAATCCTGCACAAGGTCTTGTATATGACGTTTGGGATGAATCAAGAAGATATGATTATCCGTTTCCTGAGTCAGGTTTAACTGTGGGATATCCTGTACCTGGTGGAGTGGATTGGACATACGTTAATCCCGAGCCAAAGAAAAAAACATTTTTTGAATTCTCCCAAACATTTTGGCAGAATATGATTAATGTTAGAAACAGACAATACATCACAGATGGTAAAACAGGAGGATATCCGACATTACAATCTATTTGGTGGAAATATATTGAGTCTGAAGAAAAAATGGGGATACCAAATAACAAATACACTTATCAAAAACTAATTGATTATGTAAATGGTATAGGTCCTTATTGGATGAAGTTGGCGGAACAAATGATTCCTGCAACAACAATTTGGAATACGGGTGTTAAGATGGAGAATTCAGTTTTACATAAACAAAAATTTGTTTATAGAAGACAAAGAGGATGTCAATTCATACCTGTACCTGTTGACCCATGTTATATAATCTCAAATATTTTTGATTATACCTGTGCAACAGAATATACAGACTTTAACATTTATCCGTGGTTAAACGGTGATGTTGCGGTAAGTAATTTTAGTAGTATTTTATCTAATAGATTGAATAGTATGTTGGCATCAAGTGGGTTAACATTAAATCAATGTGTTCAAAATTCAGTACAGTCTAATTGGTATGTTAATTTAACAATTGGTGGGGATGTTATTATACAAGAACCATTTTATACTGGATATGGATTAACTGACGTACCGACAAATAGAGCTTGGAGAAATGCCCTTATCCAATATCTACCTGAATTGTACAAATATGGGTACACTTATTACCTAAATGGTAATATGTTAACAATAACAAGTCTAACTTGTACTGAAAGAAATATTAAAGAAACATTGTCTTTAAATTCAGGAATAAACATTAGTATAAATTGTAGTACCATTTAATGGCAGCATTTAATTATATATTACAGATTACGGGGGATTGTCAATCCCAAAACACTGGTGCTATCACCATAGTACCAACAGGAGGAACCGAGCCATATACTGTCCAATGGACAAGCCCTAACTTAGGTCAAGATACCGCAGTCTTATATTCGTCTAGATACAATTTATCTGCTGACACATATGTTGTAAGAGTTAATGATTCTACATTACCAACAAACCAAGAATTTTACATAAACATACCAGTCTCAAGTGGTGTTTGTGCGTCAATTTTAGGTGTACAAGATACTACATGTGATTTTGCGAACGGCTCTGTAACAGGAACATCAACATCATTATATTCGTCAACAAATTTTTATTTGTATGACATGAGTAATACTTTAATTCAATCTGCGATAACTAATACTTCAGAAATTATTTTTGGTAATATAGACTATGGTTCCTATTATATGGTTGCAGAAGATTTGGGTGGATGTTCAGGTGAAACTCAAAGTTTTATTATTGATACATCAACAGCATTTGATTTTGGATTGTATGTTGTGCCAAATTCAAGTTGCGGTGGAACTCCAATAGGTAAAATTACAGTAACAGGTCAAACAGGACAAGCTCCTTTTTCATACCTATGGAGTAATGGACAAACAGGTAGTACAATTACAGGTTTAACTTCGGGTAGTTATTCAGTTGCTGTAACCGATGCATATGGATGTACAAAATCTGCTGAAGGTTCCGTTACAAATGTTAATCAAATAGGTTTAGGTATTATTACATCGACATCACCAGGTTGTTTTCAAAATAATGGGGTAATTAATTTGACGATTACAGGAGGAACCGCGCCATTTTATTATTCTGCGTCAACAGGTAATGTTTTAGTATCTTATTCAAGAACGTATAGTTTATCAGGGTTAACCGCTGGAGATTACAATTTCCAAGTTACTGACGCCGCGTTTTGTCAATTATTTGCGGGGACAACATTACAAACTCCAGGTGGTATAACATCTGTATTAGTAAGTAACCAAAATTCAACATGTTCAAGCACAAACGGATTGATTCAAATATCAGTGGTTGGAGGGTCAACACCATATACTTACACATTAATATCTCCAAACGGAGCTCAAACAAATATTAATACCTCACAAACAACTTATGTTTTTAATGGATTATCAACTGGTACATATACTGTTGCGGTTTCAGATTCAACGGGTTGCTCATATATGCAAGAAGTAACAATTATTACTGAAAACAAATTTACAATTTCAACAGATGTAACTTCAACAAGTTGTAATCAAAATAATGGACTAATCACAATATATTCAACAACTGGAGGAACTATGCCATTAGACTATTCTGTTGATGGGTTATATAATGTTCTTGATACAAATTTAAGTGCGGTAACATTTAATAATTTATCTGCAGGGCCTCATACGGTTACAGTAACAGATTCTGACGGTTGTGTTCAAACTCAAACAGTATCTATTCCATTTAGCCAACGTTTAGACTTCTCATTATATAGTACTTCTTGTGGTAGTGGAAGTAACGGACAAATAACTGCATTTATTTCATCAGGAGAACCACCATTTAATTTTAATTGGTCGGACAATATTGCCAATGAACCACAACAAATTCAAGTAACAGGATTAACTGCGGGAACATATAGTTTAACTGTCGTAGATAGTAATGGATGTTCATTAACAAGGTCAACAAATATTAATTGTTACAAAAATTACGCGTCATATCAATCATATGTAATGGGAGCCGAAGTCTTCAACATATCATCTCCAACTAAATTTGGTATGTTGCAAATGTTAAATGAAGGATTCTATGATTTAACGACAGGTAACACAGAATGCGCGTTAGTTAATGCGGTCTATACCGCTAAAGTATCTGTAAATCCTGCAGGAACAGTTGTAAGTCAACCATTCTTTACTTCAACATCGTTAGTTCAAGCGCCAAGTGATAATTTATGGTATAATACTATTAAATCTTTATTGTTGAGTATTCCTGGCATTGGTAATGTAACTATCGACCAATTAAATAACCAAATAACTATTGAAACAAGCAGAAATAATACTTCTCTACAAGGACAAGAAATTATAATCGACTTAGTTATAGTTTATGACATAATGTGCTTATCATGACACAAGTAAGAATAACGGACATATCAGGAGGAACGAATCCAATTAATGTTTATATAGCGGATGTTTATGGAAATAATCAATCGTTATTAGGTACGATTGCAACAGGAACAACAGTTCCACCAACAGTCTATTATAACACGGTAATTCCTTCAATTTTTGAAACTGCACCTGAAATAATGCTTTTGTTGGTCGATGCGAATGGATGTCAAGTTTTTAAAATACTTCAATGTACTTTTGGATGTACATTCCAAATTACAATTCAGATGGAAAGCTGTGTTGTTAACATAGACATTCAAAATTCTTCTTGTGTTTTTGGAGTTAGTTTAGCCGACCCGAGTTGTTTTATTAATGATTTAAGTTTATCAGACCCAAGCTGCTAATCCATAATTAAAAAAAAAGAATCATTTTATTATTTTTAAGATTAATAGTAGGGAAATAGAATACTTGCGGTATTTATTAAATAAAATCCGCGGATGGCACCTTTATAATATTTTAGTCGTAAATAATGCACCTGGTTGTAATGATACTACAGTAACAGAACAACTTAGTGTAAGCGCATGTACAACTTACATAGTAAGACTAGCTTCTAACTCAAATGCGTTAGGTCCATTTAGTATTTACGTCAACACATCTTTAATTGGTTCAGGTTATACAAGAACAGATATGTTCAACGGGGTAGTAATAACCTTAGATTGTACTACACCTACACCAACACCTACTCCATCAATAACTCCAGGGGCAACATTAACGCCAACTCCGTCACAGACTGCGACCAATACGCCGACTCCGACAGAGACTGCAACTAATACTCCAACACCAACAAATACGCCAAGTCCAACTCCTACAATAGGAGCTAGTCCTACGCCAACAGAAACTCCAACAAACACACCAAGTGAAACACCAACAAATACTCCAACTGTAACTACAACTAACACTTCAACGGTAACACCAACTAATACACAAACAGTAACTTCAACTCCAACTAATACACCAACTAATACTCCGAGTGAAACACCAACTAATACACCAACTAATACTGCAAGTGTAACACCAACTAATACAGAAACTCCGACATCAACTCCAACAGAGACTCCTACAAATACGCCTACAAATACTGAGACTTCAACACCTACAGTAACACCAACTAACACAGAAACTCCGACTCAAACTCCAAGTGAAACACCAACAAGTACTCCTACTGAAACACCAACTCAAACTCCAACAGTTACAAGTACACCAACAACAACTTTAACATCAACACCAACCGCAACTGCGACGTTAACACCGACTCCAACTGAGACGGCAACGGCTACACCTACACCAACTAACACTGCGACAGTTACCGCAACGGCAACTGCAACAGCTACTATGACACCTACTCCGACTAACACTGCAACTGTAACTTCAACACCAACTGAAACACCAACAAATACACCAACGGTAACACAAACAAATACACCAACGGTAACAACAACTTCAACAAGTACACCAACACCTACACCAACAAATGCTCCGTTATTCGCTTACATCTTTATGGACCAAGGTGATGTTGCTTCTAGAAACAATTTAAGTACTTGGATGCAAGGTAATCAAGGAGCGATAACACCTCAATTTAGAGGATTTAACGTTGCTGGATTCTCAGTACCGTCAACAACACAGGCATCATTTGATACTCAAATGAATGCATTTATTAGTTACTCAGGATGGGGAGTTTATGAACCAGCAATTATTACGGCACCAATTTCAACAGTATCAGGAGGTAATGACGCATTTGGTAATCCAATTGAAGCTTACAAATTCCAAACAACTAGAATCCCAACAGGAGCATTCTCAGCAACAAGTTGGGTTATAATTTTCGCTTCAACTGGAGCAACTAATGGATTGAAATATTCACAAGTTAAAAACGGAACATCATCAGGTTCGATGATTTCAAGAAATATGAATACAACTTATAATAGTTTAATAGTTAACTATTCAGGAAGCACTAACATGCCAGCTGGAACATATAGAATGTATTCAACGTACAATGGTACGTCGTTCCAATTACCTATAAGTTCACTACCAAACTTCTTACAAGGAGGAACGTTAGTATAAAAATAAAATTATTAAGATAAATTATATAAATAAAAAAAAAGATAATATAAAATGAGTTTCAATTATAAAAATCCAACCTCAGATACTTTTGTTAATGGACCTTTTTCCGTTGATAGAATAAGTAATACGGGAGTATCATTTAGTGTCGACATGGTAGGTGGGTACATGGAAGTATGGAACCTATCTGACTTAAATTGGACTATTCCTACCGATATATATGATGGAGGTGGGGAGGTAGTCTTTACAGGTAATACCATTCCAATCAGTTTCATATGTGGGGGTTACGTTCCATTTAATCCGCCAGTAATTAACCAATTAAACTTGTATAATGATGGTATTTCTTCGGGTAGAAGAAGATTGGGTATGTTGGTATTTGTCCAAGAAACTCAGGAAACATATCAATTTCAAATACCTAATTATTCGTCACTTTGGAACATTGCGGTTGCTGATAATGACGTTACCGAATTAGAATACGGTTATCAAGTTGTTAATGTCGGAGCAGGTGGTACTGCTCTTATGAATGCATGGACAGGTTCTACAATTGAAGGTATTGATGGAGCGACTTACTTAGATGCAAGATGGAGAATATTCCATGGAGATAATGAGGCCATCACAGGTGGTACTTATTACTCAGCAACTTCAACTTTAGATTTATATAATAGTACAGGAGGTACAGTATCAATTTCAGGGTTCAACAGTAGTGTTACTGGTGGAACTTATGATAGTGGAACTTCAAGTTTAACTCTTAATAATAGTGGTGGAGGTAGTGTTGTTATAACAGGAATTACTTCAGGTTCTGGTTCAGCCTTATCGGTTGGTGACGGAATTACGACAGTTGACCCTGTATCAGGAATAACATTTAATGGTGCAACAGTAACAAACGATGGTGGTGGAAATATTACCGTAACAATAACAGGAGGAACCTCAGGTACAAGTGGTACATCAGGTACTTCAGGAATAGACGGAACTAGTGGAACAGATGGTACCTCAGGAACTTCAGGTTCATCAGGAACAACAGGAACTAGTGGAACTTCAGGAATAGATGGTACTAGTGGAACAGATGGTACATCAGGTACTGACGGAACAAGTGGAACAGATGGTACATCAGGAACAACAGGAACTAGTGGAACTTCAGGAATAGATGGAACTAGTGGAACAGATGGTACTTCAGGTACTGACGGAACAAGTGGAACAGATGGTACATCAGGAACAACAGGAACTAGTGGAACTTCAGGAATAGATGGAACTAGTGGAACAGATGGTACATCAGGAACAACAGGAACTAGTGGAACTTCAGGAATAGATGGAACTAGTGGAACAGATGGTACATCAGGTACAACAGGAACTAGCGGTACTTCAGGAATAGATGGAACTAGTGGAACAACAGGAACTAGCGGTACTTCAGGAATAGATGGTACTAGTGGAACAGATGGTACTTCAGGTACAACAGGAACTAGCGGTACTTCAGGAATAGATGGTACTAGTGGAACAGATGGTACTTCAGGTACAAGTGGTACATCAGGTACTTCAGGAATAGACGGAACTAGTGGAACAGATGGTACTTCAGGTACAACAGGAACTAGCGGTACTTCAGGAATAGATGGTACTAGTGGAACAGATGGTACTTCAGGTACAAGTGGTACATCAGGTACTTCAGGAATAGACGGAACTAGTGGAACAGATGGTACTTCAGGTACAAGTGGTACATCAGGTACTTCAGGAATAGACGGAACTAGTGGAACAGATGGTACCTCAGGAACTTCAGGTTCATCAGGTACAACAGGAACTAGTGGTACTTCAGGAATAGATGGTACATCAGGTACTGACGGAACAAGTGGAACAGATGGTACTTCAGGTACTGACGGAACTAGCGGTACGGATGGTACTTCAGGTACAACAGGAACTAGCGGTACTTCAGGAATAGATGGTACTAGTGGAACAGATGGTACATCAGGTACTGACGGAACAAGTGGAACAACAGGAACTAGCGGAACTTCAGGTACTTCAGGAATAGATGGTACTTCGGGTACAGACGGAACTAGCGGTACAGACGGAACTAGCGGTACGGATGGTACTTCAGGTACAGATGGAACTTCAGGTACAACAGGAACAAGCGGTACTTCAGGAATAGATGGAACAAGTGGAATAGATGGTACTTCAGGTACAACAGGAACTAGTGGTACTTCAGGAATAGATGGCACTTCAGGTACTGACGGAACAAGTGGAACAGACGGTACTTCAGGTACAACAGGAACAAGCGGAACTTCAGGAATAGATGGCACTTCAGGTACTGACGGAACAAGTGGTACTTCAGGAACTAGCGGTTCATCAGGAACAACGGGTACTTCAGGAACTAGCGGTTCATCAGGAACAACAGGAACTAGCGGTTCATCAGGAACAACAGGAACTAGCGGTACTTCAGGAATAGATGGAACTAGTGGAACTTCAGGTACATCAGGTATAGACGGAACAAGTGGTACTTCAGGTTCAACAGGTACTAGCGGTACTTCAGGAACTAGTGGTACATCAGGAACATCACCTTTAATTTGTACACCATTCTTAGCTGGTGATTATTATTTTCAATCGGTAGGACAGCCCTACAATGGACCTTCGTATCCAAATATGTCATGGGCACCAGGACAAACATTAAGTGTATATGCACCTGATAATATTATAGAAGATATTTTAATTAGCGGTTATACCGCTTCAACAGGAGCTTTAGTCGCGGTTATTACATATTCTCAAAATCCTGGTTATAAAACACAGGCAGGAGTTACACTTTGTCTTGTAGGAGCACGAGGTTCAAGTGGAACATCAGGAACATCAGGTACATCAGGAACTAGTGGAACTTCAGGTTCATCAGGTACAACAGGAACTAGTGGTACTTCAGGAATAGATGGTACATCAGGTACTAGCGGTACTTCAGGTATAGACGGAACTTCAGGTTCAACAGGAACTAGTGGTACTTCAGGAATAGATGGTACATCAGGTACTGACGGAACAAGTGGAACAGATGGTACATCAGGTACTTCAGGAATAGATGGTACTAGTGGAACAGATGGTACTTCAGGTACTGACGGAACAAGTGGAACTTCAGGAATAGATGGAACTAGCGGAACAGATGGTACTTCAGGTACTGACGGAACAAGTGGTACAACAGGAACTAGCGGTACTTCAGGAATAGATGGAACTAGCGGAACAGATGGTACTTCAGGTACTGACGGAACAAGTGGTACAACAGGAACTAGCGGTACTTCAGGAATAGATGGAACTAGCGGAACAGATGGTACTTCAGGAACAGACGGTACTTCAGGTACATCAGGAACTAGCGGTACTTCAGGAATAGATGGAACTAGCGGAACAGATGGTACTTCAGGAACAGACGGTACTTCAGGTACATCAGGAATAGATGGAACAAGTGGTACTTCAGGTTCATCAGGAACTTCAGGAATAGACGGAACTAGCGGAACAGACGGTACTTCAGGTACAGATGGTACTTCAGGAACAGACGGTACTTCAGGAACTAGTGGAATAGATGGAACATCGGGTACAGATGGTACTAGCGGTACTTCAGGAATAGACGGAACTAGCGGAACAGACGGTACTTCAGGTACAGATGGAACTAGCGGAACAGACGGTACTTCAGGAACTAGTGGAATAGATGGAACATCGGGTACAGATGGTACTAGCGGAACTGATGGAACATCAGGTACTTCAGGATTAAGTGGGGTTAACGGAACAAGTGGTACTTCAGGAACTTCGGGAACAACAGGAACTTCGGGAACAACAGGGACCTCAGGTTCAAGTGGAACAACAGGAACTTCGGGAACTTCAGGAACTAGCGGTACAGATGGAACTTCAGGAACTAGCGGAACAGACGGTACTTCAGGGACTAGCGGTACAGATGGAACTTCAGGAATAGATGGAACATCAGGAACTAGTGGAATAGATGGAACATCAGGAACTAGTGGAATAGATGGAACATCAGGAACTAGCGGAATAGATGGAACATCAGGAACTAGCGGAACTTCAGGAATAGACGGAACTTCAGGAACATCAGGAACATCAGGAACTAGCGGTACATCAGGTTTAGATGGTACTTCAGGAACAAGCGGAATAGATGGTACTTCAGGTACTAGTGGTATAGATGGTACATCAGGTACTAGTGGTATAGACGGTACTTCAGGAACTTCAGGAACTTCAGGTTCATCAGGAACTTCAGGAACAGACGGAACAAGTGGTACAGATGGAACTAGCGGAACTTCAGGTTCATCAGGGACTAGCGGAACAGATGGTACTTCAGGTTCATCAGGAACTAGTGGTACTTCAGGTTCATCAGGAACTAGTGGTACTTCAGGTACTAGCGGAACATCAGGTAGCTCAGGTACAACGGGAACTTCAGGTACAACGGGAACTTCAGGTTCATCAGGTACTAGCGGTTCATCAGGAACTTCAGGAACGGATGGTACAACAGGAACAAGTGGTTCATCAGGAACTTCAGGAACCTCAGGAACAAGTGGTTCAAGTGGTACTTCAGGAACAAGTGGTTCTAGTGGAACTTCAGGAACAACAGGAACTAGTGGTTCATCAGGAACTTCAGGAACTTCAGGAACAACGGGTACTAGTGGTTCATCAGGAACTAGTGGTACATCAGGAACAAGTGGAACTTCAGGTACTTCAGGTACAGATGGTACTTCAGGTACAACAGGGACTAGCGGTACTTCGGGAACAGATGGTTCAAGTGGTACAACAGGTACTAGTGGTACTTCAGGAACATCAGGTACAACAGGAACTAGTGGTACTTCAGGAACAGACGGCTCAAGTGGCACAACAGGTACTAGTGGTACTAGTGGTACTAGTGGTACTTCAGGGACAACAGGAACATCAGGTTCATCAGGAACATCAGGAACAACAGGAACATCAGGTACTAGCGGTACAGATGGTACTTCAGGAACAAGTGGTACATCAGGAACTTCAGGTACAGATGGAACTAGTGGTTCATCAGGTACTTCAGGTACAACGGGTACAAGCGGAACTAGTGGTTCATCAGGAACATCAGGAACAACAGGAACTAGCGGAACATCAGGTACTTCAGGAACAACAGGTACTAGTGGAACTTCAGGTACAACAGGTACTTCAGGAACCTCAGTCGCAGTAGGAGGAACACTTAACACAATTGTTAAATTCACTTCAACAGATACTATTGGAGATACGACAACACCAATTGCTGAGGTAACAGGAGGAACAGGAAATACGATAGTAATAGGACAAACAACAAGAACAACCGTAAACGCAATATTCGAAATATTTGGAACAAGAGGAATCATGTTCCCAAGATTAACAGAAACTCAGAGAAATAATCTAACGATGTCGGCAGTTGATGTGGCTTTAATAGTATATCAAACAGACGGAGACGAAGGATTATATATCTATAAATCAGGTGGATGGGTACAAATTATATAACATATGGCACTTAATAAAGGTTTTTTCTATTCGATTGACGATGAATTATTTTTATCAACGGATGGGATTAAAAGAATAAAACTCGGAAGCGCAGGAGAAATTTTCATCTCAGGGTTGACCCAATCGGTCGACCCTTTGGTGGTTACTATTGACGCTAATGGACAATTACACACTATTAGTGCCTCAACATTAAATGGTACTTCAGGAACATCAGGTTCAAGTGGAACATCAGGAACATCAGGTTCAAGTGGAACATCAGGAACATCAGGTTCAAGTGGAACATCAGGAACATCAGGAACTAGCGGAACAGATGGTACTTCAGGTACTGATGGAACTAGTGGTACTTCAGGAACAAGTGGTTCTTCAGGAACATCAGGAATAGACGGAACAAGCGGTTCTTCAGGAACAAGTGGTTCTTCAGGAACATCAGGAATAGATGGAACTAGTGGTACTTCAGGTACAAGTGGTTCTTCAGGTACAACAGGTACAAGCGGTTCTTCAGGAACATCAGGCATAGATGGAACAAGCGGTACGACAGGAACTAGTGGTTCTTCAGGAACAACAGGGACTAGTGGAACATCAGGTTCTACAGGAACATCAGGTTCAAGTGGTACAACAGGAACAAGTGGTTCTTCAGGAACATCAGGAATAGACGGAACAAGTGGTTCTTCAGGAACATCAGGAATAGACGGAACTAGTGGTACAACAGGTACATCGGGTACAAGTGGTACAACAGGAACAAGTGGTTCTTCAGGAACTAGCGGCTCAAGTGGTACAACAGGAACTAGTGGTTCTTCAGGTTCTTCAGGTACTACAGGTACAAGTGGTACATCAGGTTCATCAGGTTCATCAGGAACTTCAGGTACAACAGGTACTTCGGGTTCTTCAGGAACTAGCGGTACAACAGGAACTAGTGGTACATCAGGTTCTTCAGGTACAACAGGAACAAGTGGTTCTTCAGGAACATCAGGAATAGACGGAACAAGTGGTACTTCAGGTACAAGTGGTACAACAGGAACATCTGGTAGTTCAGGGACAAGCGGTTCTTCGGGTACTTCAGCAACTGCTGGAACTGCAGGTTCTTCAGGAACTAGCGGTACCTCAGGTTCTTCAGGAACATCAGGAACAAGTGGTTCTTCAGGAACATCAGGAACAAGTGGTTCAACAGGCACTTCAGGAACAAGCGGAACATCAGGTTCTTCAGGAACAAGCGGTTCAAGCGGTACAACAGGTACTTCTGGTACTAGTGGAACATCAGGTTCTTCAGGAACAACAGGGACTTCAGGTACTAGTGGTACAACAGGGACTTCAGGTTCTTCAGGAACTAGTGGTACTTCAGGTACAACAGGAACATCAGGAACAAGCGGTACAACAGGAACAAGCGGTACAACAGGAACCTCAGGTTCTTCAGGAACATCTGCTACTGCGGGTACTGCAGGTTCTTCGGGAACAAGTGGTACAACAGGGACTTCAGGAACTAGTGGTTCAACAGGTACTAGTGGTACTTCGGGTACTTCAGGTACTTCAGGTACAACAGGGACTTCAGGAACAAGTGGTACAACGGGAACATCAGGAACAAGCGGAACATCAGGTTCTTCAGGAACATCAGGAACAAGTGGCACATCAGGTACCTCAGGAACAAGTGGAACAGATGGTATTTCAGGTAGTTCAGGAACATCAGGTGTGTCAGGTGAATCAGGAACCTCGGGTATTTCAGGTACAAACGGTACATCAGGAACTGCTGGAACAACAGGTACTTCAGGAACAAGTGGTTCTTCAGGAACAACAGGTACTTCAGGTACTGCAGGAACTAGCGGTACAACAGGAACTAGTGGAACATCAGGCACAAGTGGTACTTCGGGTACATCCGCAACAAGTGGAACCTCAGGAACATCAGCAACAAGCGGTACTTCAGGAACTACGGGAACTAGTGGTACTTCAGGTACAACAGGAACATCAGGTTCAAGTGGAACTAGTGGTACTTCAGGTACAACAGGTACATCAGGAACTACAGGAACAAGTGGTACATCAGGAACTACAGGAACAAGCGGTACAACAGGTACATCTGGTTCAAGTGGAACTTCAGGAATAGATGGTACTTCAGGTACGACAGGAACAAGCGGTACAACAGGTACATCAGGAACGACAGGAACTTCAGGAACTAGTGGTTCAACAGGAACTTCAGGAACTAGTGGTTCAACAGGAACTTCAGGAACAACAGGTACATCAGGAACAAGTGGAACCTCTGCGACTTCAGGTACGTCAGGAACAACAGGTACTTCAGGGACAAGTGGAACAAGTGGTACTAGCGGTTCATCAGGAACAACAGGTACTTCAGGAACAACAGGTACTTCGGGTACAACAGGTACTTCGGGTACATCAGGAAATAATGGTTCAAGTGGAACTAGTGGTACTTCAGGTACTACAGGTACATCTGGAACTTCAGGAACATCTGCAACAAGTGGAACTTCAGGAACTACAGGTACATCTGGAACTTCAGGTACAAGTGGAACTACAGGAACATCAGGAACATCAGGAACATCAGGAACTAGTGGAACTACAGGAACAAGTGGTACATCTGCAACTTCAGGAACTTCAGCAACCGCTGGAACAAGTGGTACAACAGGTACATCAGGAACAAGTGGAACTACAGGAACAAGTGGAACAACAGGAACGTCAGGAACAACAGGAACGTCAGGAACTAGTGGAACATCTGCAACTGCTGGAACAAGTGGTACAACAGGTACTGCAGGCACTTCAGGAACTAGTGGTACATCTGCTACTTCAGGTACATCCGCAACTGCGGGAACAAGTGGTACAACAGGAACTTCAGGTACAAGTGGAACTACAGGAACAAGTGGAACAACAGGAACGTCAGGTACAAGTGGAACATCTGCAACTTCGGGTACATCAGGTACAAGTGGAACTAGCGGAACTTCAGGAACATCTGCAACCTCAGGAACAAGTGGAACTACAGGAACAAGTGGAACAAGTGGAACTACAGGAACAAGTGGAACAACAGGAACTTCAGGAACATCTGCAACTTCAGGAACTAGCGGTACAACAGGTACGTCAGGAACAACAGGAACTAGTGGTACTTCAGGTACTTCAGCAACCTCAGGTACATCAGCAACTGCTGGAACAAGTGGTACAACAGGAACATCAGGAACTACAGGTACTTCAGGAACTAGTGGAACATCCGCAACTTCAGGTACTACAGGTACATCAGGAACAAGTGGAACTAGAGGTACGAGTGGTTCGAGTGGAACTTCAGGTACATCCTTTACTTGGAGAGGAACTTATAATGGTTCAACCTTATATCAGATTAACGATGTTGTTGAACTGTTTGGTAGTAGTTACATATCTCTACAAGTACAAATAGACAATAATCCTTTTGATGGTGGTTGGGCAGTAATGGCCCTGGCAGGCACAAATGGAACATCAGGAACAAGTGGAACTTCTGGTACAAGAGGAACAAGTGGTACATCTGGAACTTCAGGTACATCAGCAACTGCAGGAACATCAGGAACTACGGGTACATCAGGAACTTCAGGAACATCTGCAACAAGTGGAACTTCAGGTACAACAGGAACTTCAGGAACAAGTGGTACGTCAGGAACTTCTGCAACATCAGGTACTTCAGGTACAACAGGAACTAGTGGTACTTCAGGAACATCCGCTACAAGTGGTACATCAGGAACTACAGGTACATCGGGAACAAGTGGTACATCTGCAACTAGTGGTACTTCAGGTACTACAGGAACTTCAGGAACAAGTGGTACTTCTGCAACTAGTGGTACATCAGGTACAACAGGTACTAGTGGTACATCAGGAACTACAGGAACAAGTGGTACATCAGGTACTTCGGCTACAAGTGGAACTTCAGGAACTACGGGCACAAGCGGTACATCAGGAACTTCAGCAACAGCTGGAACATCAGGAACTACGGGTACATCAGGAACAAGTGGAACATCTGCAACGTCAGGTACATCAGGAACTACAGGAACAAGTGGTACGTCAGGAACTTCGGCAACAGCTGGAACTTCAGGAACTACAGGTACATCAGGAACTACAGGTACATCAGGAACTACGGGTACATCAGGAACAAGTGGAACATCAGCAACAGCTGGTACATCAGGAACTACGGGTACAAGTGGAACTTCAGGAACATCTGCAACTAGTGGTACTTCAGGAACAACAGGAACTAGTGGTACTTCAGGAACATCAGCAACTGCTGGTACATCAGGTACTACAGGTACGTCAGGAACAAGTGGAACATCTGCAACGTCAGGAACAACAGGTACTTCAGGAACTAGTGGGACATCTGCAACTTCAGGAACATCTGCAACTGCTGGAACAAGTGGTACATCTGGTGTAAATGGTACAAGTGGAACAACAGGAACTAGCGGTACTACAGGAACGTCAGGAACAAGTGGGACATCTGCGACTTCAGGTACTTCGGCAACTGCTGGAACAAGTGGTACAACGGGAACTTCAGGAACAACTGGTACTTCAGGTACATCTGCAACTTCAGGAACATCTGCAACAGCTGGTACAAGTGGAACAACAGGAACTAGCGGTACTACAGGAACCTCAGGTACAAGTGGAACATCTGCGACTTCAGGTACTTCGGCAACTGCTGGAACAAGTGGTACAACGGGAACTTCAGGAACAACTGGTACTTCAGGAACAACAGGAACAAGTGGTACGACAGGTACTTCAGGTACATCTGCAACTTCAGGAACATCTGCAACAGCTGGTACAAGTGGAACAACAGGAACTAGCGGTACTACAGGAACCTCAGGTACAAGTGGAACATCTGCGACTTCAGGTACTTCGGCAACTGCTGGAACAAGTGGTACAACAGGAACAACGGGTACTTCAGGTACTTCAGGTACAACAGGTACTAGTGGAACTTCAGGTACAACAGGTACTAGTGGAACAACAGGTACTTCAGGAACAAGTGGTTTAGGTAATATTACTAACAATGTTAACAATTACGTTGTAACTGCAACAGGAACTGTAGGTCAATTGAATGGTGAATCTAATATGAGGTTTGATGGTACTGACTTGACAATTACAGGTAATACTACAATGACAGGAGCGTTAACAGCGGCATCTAAAT
>Ga0209296_1000302_pt1 | contig 42086 bp, 33 predicted proteins | sample S_130206_EF_Meta_FD_187319 | JGI IMG/M metagenome (GOLD analysis project Ga0209296, IMG submission 187319) | Freshwater microbial communities from Lake Simoncouche, Canada to study carbon cycling - S_130206_EF_MetaG (SPAdes) (version 2) | ecosystem: Environmental > Aquatic > Freshwater > Lake ...
AAGGTCGCCAAGCTTTCCGCCCAGCTCGGCTTGCTCGAGCAGATGCAGTCCCGCCTCGAAGGCTTCTCTGAGGCCGCCAAGGCAGTGCTCCGCGGTGAATTCTCCGAAGAGCTCCGCACCGGCAAAGCTTCGGCCCTCGCCGATCTCGTCACAGTCGTCGACATCTCCGCCGCCGCCGCGCTTGAGAACATCCTCGGTGCCGCCTCCGAAGCTGTCGCCCTCGACTCGGCCGAATTACTGCCCGGCATCGTCGCCAAGATGGGCGAACGCCAGTTGGGCCGTGCGGTCTTCCAAGTCGAAGCTCCGCCCGCTTCCCGCTCCGGTTCCGCCGCTCCCGGGTGGCTCCGTCCCGCCACCTCCGCCGTGCAGGCGAAGTCTCCGGACCACGCCCGCCTCGTCGCCAATCTTTTCGACGGCTGCTACGTCTGCCCGTCCCTCGGTGATTTCATCAGCTGGTGGCGCGCTAACCCGGGCTTCGAATTCTTCCTCGTCGCGACCACTGACGGCGACCTCGTCGACCGTCGTGGCCTTGTCTATGCCGGCAAGCCCCGCAAGGCCGCCTCCAATGCGGGCTCGGGCGTCTTCTCCCGCGAAAGCGAGATCCGCTCCGTCCGCGCCAGCCTCGAGTCCGAGAACGATCAGCTGACGACGCTTAACGAGAAGGCCCTCGGTATCCAGTCTGCGATGGACGCTAACGAGCTCGACGTCTCGTCCGCCCGCGACGCCACGCAATTTGCCGCGCAGGAACTTTCCGTCGCCCAGGCTGACGAACGCTCCGCCCGTCAGACCCTGACCACCGCCGATGATCGCATCGGCCGCGAAGAGCGCCAGCTCGCCGAGATTGATAACTCCAAGTCCGAAGCACTGCAGCGTCGCGACCGTGCCCAGGTCACCCTCACTGCCAAGGACGCCCAGGTGGCCGAACTCCGTGCATCGATCACTTCTGGCGAAGCCCAACTCGAGTCATCGCGCACCGAATCCGACCTCCGCCGCAACGCCTTAGGCGAAGCCCGGCTCGCGCACGCCGAACAGCGTCAGCGCCTCGAACTGGTCGGCCGCGAGCTGGCCGACCTCGAATCACGCCGCGCCGAAGCCGTCGCCCGTCTGAATTCGCGTCGTATCGAAGCCCAGCAGAACGAGAAGCTCATCGGTGAACTCAAGGCTCAGGCCGCCGCCGCGCGGGAGACTTCCACCCGCCTTGCCGGTGAGATCGAGACCTCTAATTCCGGACTCAACGAACTGCGTGGCTCCCTCCACGAGATCGACGCGGCCGTCGAAACCGAAGACCGCGTCCTTTCCATCGACCGCGATCGCTTGCGTGTCGCCGATACCCGCCTCAAGGGGCTCGAAGTTTCGCTCGCCGAGCAGTCTTCGCAGTGCGGTTTCATCGTCGAGAAGGTCCAGTCCGACCATCAGCTCGACGTCGCCGACGTCGACTGGCGCCTGCAGCTCTGGCTCTCCGACGGCGAACCTGAAGGCATCTCCAGCTTCGACGACCTCGAGGAGACCGACGAAGAAGGCTCCCGTCCGGCCCCCAAGGCCGTCGTCCGTCGCGGTGAACCGACCGCCGAGGACCTCGCCTCGATGGAGTCGGCTGATTGGCCACCCCTCGTCCGCGAAATCGCCGAACTGCGCGACCGTATGGCGGGCATGGGTTCCGTGAACCTTGTTGCCGTCGAAGAATATTCCTCCCTACGCGATCGCCACGACTTCCTTACCAAGCAGAGCGATGACCTCTGGAAGGCCAAGGAAGAGCTCACCAAGGCAATCGAGGAGCTCAACCAGACCTCGCTTAAGCTCTTCACCGACACCTTCGAACAGGTCCGCAAGAACTTCAAGTTTACCTTCGAGCGTCTCTTCGTCGGCGGCACGGCCGATCTCACCATGGTCCAGGCTGAGGACCCGCTCGAGAGTGGCATTGAAATCATAGCCCAACCACCGGGAACCAAGCTGCGCGGTATCTCGCTCCTTTCCGGTGGCCAGCGTACGATGACCGCCGTCGCGCTACTCTTCGCTATCTACATGGTGAAGCCCTCGCCGCTGTGCGTCCTCGATGAGCTCGATGCTCCGCTCGACGACGCCAACGTGAACCGCTTCACGGACATCATCCGCGAGTTCACCCGTTTCTCCCAGTTCCTGGTGATCACGCATAATAAGCGTACCGTCTCCGCGGCCGACGCCATCTTCGGGGCGACCATGCAGGAGAAGGGCGTCACGCGCCTCTTCTCGATGCGCTTCAATAAGGATCGTGACGAGGCCGAGCCGAACCAGCCGGGTGGCGGGTTCACGATGGCCCGCTGAGGTCGCTTGCATTAGGCTGTCCGAGGGTTAGGATGCCGGGGTCATGCTCCGTCATCTCACCGCGCTTGTCCTCTTGCCGGCCATGGCCCTTGCCGGCGTCACCTTCGAGTCCGATGTCCGCCCGATCAATCGTGCCGCGCCCGGCGCGAGCTACGCCGATATGCTGGCCCGCATCATGCCGGCGGTCGTCAGCATCCGTACCGCCGAGGTCATTCCTCAGGCTGTCCTGGATCGCTACCGCGGTCGCATCGATAAGGATAAGGTCCTGAAAGACGAGAAGACCGGCGAGACGCTCATGCCGACTGGCCTGGGCTCCGGCACGATTATCCATCCTGAGGGCTACGTCATTACCAACCGTCACGTCGTGATGAAGTCCGATCGCATCACCGTTTCCGATACCGTCATTGTACAATTGCAGGACCGCCGTGAATTCCGCGCCAGGGTGCTCGGTGTCGACGCTGGCAGCGATATCGCCGTGCTGAAGATCGAGGGACGCAACCTCCCGGTAGCCAAGTTCGCCGACAGCGAGAAAGCCCGCGTAGGCGATGTTGTCTTCGCCATCGGCAATCCGCTCGACGCCGGCATCACCGTCACCTCCGGCATCGTTTCCGCCCTCGGGCGCTCCGGGAAGCAGGGGATGGGCATGGCGTTTGAGGATTTCATCCAGACGGACGCGGCGATCAATCCAGGCAATAGCGGCGGGCCCCTCATCGATTTCGAAGGACGACTCCTGGGCATGAACACCGCGATCAAGTCCGGCACAGGCGGCAGTATCGGCCTCGGCTATTCCATCCCGTCCAATCTCATCATTTCCGTCGCGACGGACTTGGCGAATGGCGGCAAGGTGGTGCGCGGGCTCATCGGTGTGCAGGGCGAGGACCTTTCCCTCGCTGAAGCCACCAAGCTCAATCTCGGGAAGAACGGCGCCGTGCGCGTCTCGCTCATCAGCGACGGTCTTCCGGCGGCGAAGGCTGGCCTCAAGGTCGGCGACATCATCGTGGCCTTGGACGGTAAGCCGTTCGAGAACTGGAATGAGCTCCGTCTGGCCATCTCGCGTCACAAGCCGGGCGAGGTCTTGATGGTCAACTTTATCCGCGAAGGCCGCGGCTCGCTGGCGCGTGTAACGGTCGCCGAGCGTGCGCTGGACCGCTGAGCATGCGGGCTCTCTCCACATTCCGTAACCTGACCGGTGGCCGTATTCCGCCGCTGACCCGCACCGCCCTCTTTGCTGGGCTCGGACTCTTCCTGCTCACCTTGCTAGTCTTCAAGCCAGGGGCCGGGGGCAATAATCCGGCTCAGCCTTTGACCAATGGAGTCCGCTTGGTGGCGCCGGGTGACGCCCAGACCGAGAGCGTCGTCCTGCTGGACACCTCGGCCGTCTACTTCCCCTCCAAGTCCGCCTTGAGCGGGGTAGGGCGATCTGAGGTTGGGCAACCCGAAGATGCCCCTTTTGCCAAATCCACCCCTGTCCTTCAGTTCGACCCCTCCCGGCCTCTTGGGAAGGAGTCCACCCTCCAGGTGCCTCGCCGGGAAGCTCCGGTGCCGGCCAAGGCGGTGCCTCTGTCAGAGGCCGCCCCTTTTACGACATTCGGAAGCCTTACACTCAAGGGGGAGGGGCTGCCTGCGCGTGCCGCTTTTTTTGAAGTTTATCCCTTAAGTGGGAGTAATAAGCCTACTATAAGTGGTAAAATCACCCACTTTAGTGATAAAAAAGGAGTAAAGGATGAATTAATGACAAAAAACCACCCATTCAAGTCATTTTATGAAGCGATTTTAAGCGTAGACTCCATGGGGAAAGCCCCTCTGGGAGGCGAAGTGAGACATTCGGGCTCACCGTCCCTCGATGAAGCCATCCGGCGCTGGGCGTCTAGTGCCGATTGGTCGGGGCAGCTTCCCCCCGGGGCGTACCGCCTGATCGTAGGCCCCTAGGCGACCCTAGAAGGGGTGTAAAACCCTTGCAAAAATCCGCTTGACGGTGGGGTTTTCGATGGTCATTCAAACCCTTCCCTTCGCGTCTTCAGTACGTCGACGGTTCGCCCCTGTAGCTCAGTTGGCAGAGCGCGTCCTTGGTAAGGACGAGGTCGCTGGTTCAATTCCAGTCGGGGGCTCCATCAATTTCCACACACCAAACCTAACCACCTCCTCACCACCAAAAACCATGGCCAAAGAGAAGTTCAATCGCACCAAGCCTCACGTCAATGTCGGCACCATCGGCCACATTGACCATGGCAAATCGACCACCACCGCCGCTATCGTGGCTGTGCAGGCCCGTCGCGGCCTGGCCGAGAACAAGTCCTACGCGGAAATCACCAAGGGTGGTACCGTCCGTGACGCCACCAAGACCGTGACCATCGCTGCCTCGCACGTTGAGTACGAGTCCATCAACCGTCACTACGCCCACGTCGACTGCCCGGGCCACGCCGACTTCGTTAAGAACATGATCACCGGCGCCGCCCAGATGGACGGTGCGATCCTGGTCGTCTCTGCTGCTGACGGCGTCATGCCCCAGACCAAGGAGCACATCCTCCTCGCCCGTCAGGTCGGCGTGCCGAAGATCGTCGTCTGGCTCAACAAGGTCGACCTTTCCGAGCCCGACCTGATCGACCTCGTCGAGATGGAAGTCCGCGACCTCCTCAATAAGTACAACTACGAAGGCGACACCGCCAAGATCGTCCGTGGCTCCGCCACCGCCGCTCTCGAAGGCACCCCGGAAGGCGAACAGTCTATCCAAGATCTCCTCGCTGCCCTCGACACCGAAATCGCCGAGCCTAAGCGCGAAATCGACAAGCCCTTCATGATGTCCGTTGAAGACGTCTTCTCCATCACCGGCCGCGGCACCGTCGCTACTGGTCGTATCGAGCGCGGCGTTATCAAGGTCGGCGAAGAAATCGAAATCGTCGGTCTCCGCGACACCCTCAAGACCACCGTCACCGGCGTCGAAATGTTCCGCAAGGAGCTCGATCAGGGTCAGGCTGGCGACAACGTCGGTCTCCTCGTCCGCGGCATCGAAAAGAGCCAGATTGAGCGTGGCCAGGTCCTTGCCAAGCCGGGTTCCATCAAGCCCCACACTGTGGCCAAGGCCCAGATCTACGTCCTCAAGCAGGATGAAGGTGGCCGCCATACTTCGTTCGCCAACAACTACCGCCCTCAGTTCTTCTTCGGAACCTGCGATGCCACTGGCACCGTCATCCTCCCGGAAGGCGTGGAAATGGTGATGCCCGGCGACAACGTCACGATCACGATCGAGCTGCAGAAGCCCGTCGCGATGGAAAAGGGCCAGCGCTTCGCTCTCCGCGAAGGTGGCAAGACCATCGGCGCCGGCCAGATCCTCGAAATCACCAAGTGATTTCCTGACCAAAAACGACCTACTACGGTGCCGTGGCCCCCTAAAAAGGGCCCCGGCATTTGTCTCTTTACCCACCAGTACAGGACGGTAGCTCAATTGGCAGAGTAGCGGTCTCCAAAACCGTTGGTTGTGGGTTCGACTCCCTCCCGTCCTGCCACTCTCACCACATCATCACCAGCACCATGTTCAGCTTCCTCGGACGCCTCCGCGCTTTCTGGAACGAGACCATCACCGAGGTCTTCGTCAAGGCTTCGTGGCCTACCGCCAAGGAGCTCGCCGACTCCACGCTGGTCGTCATCGCCGCCGTCGCCCTCCTGGGTGCCGTCGTGTTCCTCTGCGACTTCTCCCTTTCCAATCTGGTCCAGTTCGCGACCAAGCTCGTTCGCTGATCCCCCCATGTCCTCTCCCTCTGATTTCCGCTGGTACACCCTCCAGACCCTCTCGAACAACGAGAGCAAGGTGAAGCGCCTGCTCGATAAGGCCATCAAGGACGAGGAGATGGGCGATTTCGTCGCCGAGATTCTGATGCCGGTCAAGACCGTCAAGGACTTCCGCAACGGTAAGAAGCGCGAGAGCGAGATGAAGCTCTACCCTTCGTACCTCTTCGTCCGTGCCCGCCTCTTCGACGACGAAGGCTCGCTGCTCGAAGCTCCTTGGAGCTTCCTCCGCAAGACCGACGGCGTCATCGGCCTCATCGGCGGACAGAACCCCGTCGCGCTTAAGACCGAGGAGATCAATACGATCCTCCAGCAGGTTGCTGACGCCGCGGACAAGGTCGTCCCGAAGATTACCTTCAACATCGGCGAACGCGTCAAGATCACTGACGGACCCTTCGCCAACCTCGCCGGCAACATCGACAAGATTGATGCCGACCGCGGCAAGCTCGAGGTATCCGTCGACATCTTCGGCCGCTCCACTCCGGTCGAACTCGAGTTCTGGCAGGTCGAACGCGACGATCGCGACTGATTCCTTTTTCCAACCCAACCATCTCATCACCCACCATGGCTAAGAAAGTCGTCGGCGAAATCAGGCTCCAGCTCCCCGCGGGCGCCGCTAACCCTGCTCCTCCTGTCGGCCCCGCGCTCGGCGCGAAGGGCGTCAACATCATGGCGTTCTGTAAGGAGTTCAACGCCAAGACCAAGGACCAGGCTGGCATGATCCTCCCGGTCATCATCTCCGTCTACCAGGACAAGTCCTTCACTTTCATCCTGAAGTCCCCGCCCGCTTCCGTCCTTCTCAAGAAGGCTGCGAAGATCGAGTCCGGATCCAAGGTCCCGAACCGCGATAAGGTCGGCAAGGTCACCAAGAAGCAGCTCCTCGAAATCGTCGAGCTGAAGAAGAAGGACCTCAACGCCGTCAACCCCGACAACGCCGCCCGCATGATTGCCGGCACCGCGCGCTCGATGGGTATCGAAGTCATCGGTTAATTTCACCCAACCCTAACCCAAACCCAACCACTGCATCCCGCAGGAGACCAAAAGTCGCTATGAGCAAAAAAACCAGCAAGCGCTACCGCGCCGCCCTCCAGGTCGCCGACCTGAAGGCCAAGTATGACGTCAGCCAAGCCGCCGAAATCATCAAGAAGATGCCCGGCACCAAGTTTGACGAAACCGTCGAGATCTCCGCCTTCCTCGGCGTCGATCCCAAGCAGTCGGACCAGATGGTCCGCGGCACCGTCTCCCTTCCGAACGGTTCCGGCAAGAAGATCAAGGTCCTCGCCTTTACCGAGAATCCAGCCGAAGCCCTCGCCGCTGGCGCTGATTACGCCGGCCTCGCCGACCTAATCGCCAAGGTCAACGGAGGCTTTCTCGACTTCGACGTCGCCATCTCCACCGTCTCCGCGATGAAGGACGTCCGTCAGGTCGCCCGCGTCCTCGGTCCGAAGGGCCTCATGCCCAACCCGAAGTCGGGCACGGTCTCGGATGATATTCCGAAGACCATCAAGGAAGTGAAGGCTGGTCGCGTCGAATTCAAGATGGATAAGACCGGCAACATCGTGATCGTTATCGGCAAGAAGTCTTTCACTGCTGTCCAGCTGATCGAGAACGCTCAGGCCGCCCTGTCCGCTCTCGTGAAGGCCCAGCCCGCCGGCTTTGCTGGTGGTCGCTTCATTAAGTCGATCACCCTCAGCGCCAGCATGAGCCCCGGCGTCGCCGTCGACCTCAAGCCCTACTCGGCCGCCGTCGCGACCGCCTAACCTAACCACGCCTAAGAGAACCTACGAACATGCGCGCTGAAAAACAATTCCTCGTCGACGAAGTCGCCGCCCAGCTGGCCAGCTCCAACTACCTGCTGCTCGCCAACTTCACCGGCGTCACCGTCGAGAATGCCACTTCCGTCCGTAATCAGCTCCGTGCCCACGGTGCCGAGTACCACGTCGTCAAGAACAGCATTCTTAATATCGCCGCCAAGCAGGCGAAACTCCCTGACATCTCGGCTCACCTGAGCGGCCACACCGCCCTCGTCACCGGCGGCAACAACCCGACCGGCGTCGCCAAGATCCTGGTCACCTTCTTCAAGGATTTCTCCAAGCTCGAAGTGAAGGGCGGCGTCCTCGACGCCAAGCTCCTCACCAAGGCTGAAGTGGAATACCTGTCGAAGCTGCCGTCTCTCGACGGTATCCGCGCCCAGCTCCTCTCGCTGCTCTCTACTCCTGCCTCGCAGTTCGTCCGCCTCCTGGACGCCAAGCGCCAGAAGGACGAGCCGGCTGCCTAACCCCTTTCCTCGCGGAGGTGTCGCCATGTGGCGGCGTCCGAGCGGGGGGAATCCAAACCAAAAAACAACACACATCCAAAGAACCCCGGTTAGGGGCCTCGCGCCCTCAAATGTCCTTTATCGGACGCTAACCATTCAAGGAACCTAGATACCATGAGCAACATCACCAAAGACCAAGTCATCGAGTGGCTCAGCGCCCAGTCCGTTCTGGACATCGCTAACCTCGTGAAGGACCTCGAGACCAAGTGGGGCGTTTCCGCCGCCGCTCCTGTCGTCGTCGCCGCCGCTGGCGCCGCCGCCGCCGCTCCTGCCGAAGAGAAGACGACGTTTGACGTCATCCTCAAGGCCAAGGGCGCTACCCCGATCAATGTCATTAAGGAAGTCCGCGCCATCACTGGCCTGGGCCTCAAGGAAGCCAAGGACCTCGTCGACACCGCCCCCAAGCCTGTCAAGGAAGGCGTGTCCAAGGACGAAGCCAAGGATATCGAGACCAAGCTCAAGGCCGCCGGCGCCGAGGTCGAGGTCAAGTAATCCGTCTTCCGACGCATCTCTGCAAAGCGGGGAGGGTAGCACCCTCCCGGGTCCGGCGACCCCTCCCCGCTTTTTCTTCCCAACGGCCGCCCAGTCCGACCCAACTAGGCAAACCAGTCAGCACCACCGAATCCACCCGACACTCCGAGCCCACCTTCACCAGCCATGCCTCAAGAGCGCAAAAACTTCGGTAAACTACGCGAAGTCATCCCTCCGCCCAACCTGATCGAGAACCAGATCTTCTCGTTCAACGATTTCCTGCAGTTGGACCAGACCGCGTCCGCCCGCAAGAACGTCGGCCTTGATGCGGTCTTCCGCGAGGCTTTCCCGGTCGAGAGCAACAACGGCAACTTCCGTCTCGAATACCTCGAGTACGGCTTGGTGCTGCCCAAGCAGACCGAGCTTGAGTGCATTCGCGAAGGCACGACCTACGCGATCTCCGTGATGCTCAAACTCCGCCTCCGTGAGAAGGGCGCCTTCAAGGACGAAGAAATCCTGATGGGCGAGATCCCGATGATCACCGACCGCGGCTCCTTTATCGTCAACGGCGCCGAGCGCGTCGTCGTCTCCCAGCTTCACCGTTCACCGGGCATCTGCTTCGAAGAGTCCGCCCACACGAGCGGCAAGATGCTCCACGCTTTCCGCATCATCCCTGACCGCGGTACCTGGATTGAAGTCCAGTTCGACCAGAACGACCTCCTCTGGGTCTACCTCGACCGCCGTCGCCGTCGCCGTAAGTTCCTCGTTACGACCCTTCTGCGCGCCTTCGGTTACAAAGACGACAAGGACATCTTGGCCCTCTTTTACCAGCATCGCGAGCTGACCGCCAAGGCCGCCCTCGAGCTCGATCCGGAAGAACTTTCCCAGCTCGTCTACGCCGACCCGATTGTCGACGTCGAGACCGGCAAGGTCGTCGCCAAGCAGTACGACAAGCTCTCCCGCGAGACGCTCAAGGAAATCCACAAGCAGCTTCCGAAGCAGAAGTTCGGCGTCTTCGACACCGCCTTCGACAACGGCTCCATCATCCTCTCGCTCCGTAAGGATATCGGCGCCGTCCGTAACGAGGAAGAAGCCCTCAAGGAAATCTTCCGCAAGCTCCGCCCCGGCGAGCCGGTCAACGTCAAGGGCGCCCGCGCCCACATGCAGCGCCTCTTCCAGGATCCGCTCCGTTACGACCTCGGTCGCGTTGGTCGCTACAAGCTCAACCAGAAGCTCAGCCTGAACGTCTCGCTCGATACCCGCACGATCACCCCTGAGGACATCGTCGAAGCCACCAAGCTCCTTTGCAAACTGAGCGCCGGTGACGGTGCGATCGACGACATCGATCACCTCGGTTCCCGCCGCGTCCGTAATGTCGGCGAGCTCCTCGCCAACCAGTGCCGCGCCGGCCTCAAGAATGTCGTCAAGACGGTCAAGGCCCGCATCAACGAGTACGACCAGAGCGTCGACTCGATCACCCCTCAGAAGCTCGTCAATCCGAAGCCCTTCGGCAATGCGATCCGCGAGTTCTTCGCCCGCAGCCAGCTGTCCCAGCTGATGGACCAGATCAACCCGCTCGCCGAGCTGACGCACAAGCGTCGTCTCTCCGCGCTCGGGCCCGGAGGCCTCAACCGCGATCGTGCTGGCTTCGAAGTCCGCGACGTCCATCCGTCCCACTACGGCCGTATCTGCCCGATCGAGACCCCGGAAGGTCCGAACATCGGCCTCATCAACTCCCTCTCCACCTACGCGCGAATCAACGAGTTCGGCTTCATCGAAGCTCCGTACCGTAAGGTCGTGCGTGGCAAGGTCTCCAGTCAGGTCGAATTCATGACCGCGGACCAGGAAGAAAAATTCAAGGTCGCTCAGGCCAATTCCGAACTCGACGACGCCTCGCGCCTCAAGGGCAAGGTCACCGTCCGTTTCCGCGATGACATCCTCGAAGTGGATCCGGAAGACGTCGACTACATGGACGTCTCGCCTCAGCAGGTCGTCTCCGTCGCCGCCGCCCTCATCCCGTTCCTGGAACATGACGACGCGAACCGAGCGCTCATGGGTTCCAACATGCAGCGCCAAGGCGTGCCCCTCGTCGTGACCGAAGCTCCGTTCGTGGGCACCGGCCTCGAACGTCGCGTCGCCATCGACTCGAAGACGGTCATCGTCTCCGAAGGACCCGGCATCGTCGCCGCCGCTGACTCGCGTCGCATCATCGTCACGAAGGACGGCGAAGTCGCCCCCGCCCAGCTCGAGAACAAGAAGTTCAAGAGCGAGCCGGCCAAGGGCGTCTACGTCTACGACCTCCGCAAGTTCCTCAAGACCAATTCTTCCACGTGCTTTAACCAGCGTCCGCTGGTCCGCCGCGGCGACAAGGTCAAGCTGGGCGAAATCATCGCTGACGGCGCCGCCACCGACAAGGGTGAGCTCGCTCTCGGACGCAATGTCCTCGTCGGCTTCATGCCGTGGAACGGTTACAACTTCGAAGACGCGATCCTGCTCTCCGAACGTATGCTCACGGACGACGTCTTCACGTCAGTCCACATCGAAGAATTCGAAGTCACCGCGCGCGACACTAAGCTCGGGCCGGAACAGATCACCCGCGATATCCCGAACCTCGGTGAGGAAGCCCTGCGCAACCTCAACCGTGACGGTGTCATCCGCATCGGTGCCGAGGTGAAGCCGGACGATATCCTCGTCGGTAAGATCACCCCTAAGTCCGAAGGCGACCTCGCCCCTGAAGAGAAGTTGCTCCGTGCCATCTTCGGTGAAAAGGCCCGCGACGTGAAGGACACTTCCCTCCGCGTACCCTCCGGCATCTCTGGTATCATCATGGACGTCAAGGTCTCCTCCCGTACCGACAAGGACGACGGACGCCTCTCGCCTAACGACCAGCGCCGCGCCCTCAAGAAGGTCAACGAAGAGTACCGCACGGCCGACTCCCGCCTCCGCGAAGAGATGACCGAATCCCTCTCGAACATCCTCCTCGGTGAAAAGATTCCGCTGGACGTCAAGAATTCCGAGACCGGCGAAGCCATCATCCCGGCCAACCGCAAGATCACCAAGACTCTCCTCCGCCGCCTGGCCTCCGTTTCTCGCTCCATCGAGATGAACGACTCGCCGGTGAAGCAGAAAATCCGCCAGATCGTCGACGGCTACCACCGTCGCTTCGACGAGCTTGAGCAGGAGCGCGCCCGAAAGGTCGAAGCCATCGAGCAGGGCATCGACGAAGGCGGCGCCATCAAGAACGTCAAGGTGTACATCGCCACCAAGCGTAAGATCCAGGTCGGCGACAAGATGGCCGGTCGACACGGCAATAAGGGCGTCGTCGCCCGCATCGTGCCGATCGAAGACATGCCTTACCTCGCCGACGGCACCCCCGTCGATATCTGCCTCAATCCTCTCGGCGTTCCTTCCCGAATGAACGTCGGTCAGGTTCTCGAGACGCACCTCGGTTGGGCTTGCTCCAAGCTCGGCCTGAAGATGGCTACGCCTATCTTCGACGGCATCCCCGAGAAGCAGATTCGCGAATACCTCAAGCAGGCCGAACTCCCCGAAACGGGCAAGGCGATGCTCATCAACGGTCACACCGGCGAAGCGTTCGACCAAGACGTCGTCGTCGGCTACATCTACATGATGAAGCTGAACCACCTCGTCGCGGACAAGATCCACGCCCGTGCCACCGGTCCTTACAGCCTCATCACGCAGCAGCCTCTGGGCGGCAAGGCCCAGTACGGCGGCCAGCGTTTCGGCGAAATGGAAGTCTGGGCCCTCGAAGCCTACGGCGCCGCCTACACGCTGCAGGAACTCCTCACGGTCAAGTCCGACGACGTCGCCGGACGTACCAAGATCTACGAGCAGCTCGTCAAGGGTGACAACACCCTCGTCAGCGGCACGCCCCAGTCCTTCAACGTGCTGATGAAGGAGATGCAGGCCTTGTGCCTGGATGTCCGTCTCGGCTCCACCACCGCCCCCACCCCGGATCGTAACTGAGCGTCCGACGTATCCACACCTAGACCTTAACAGACATGATTCACCCGGAGCACACCCCCGAGTTCACCGCCAACGAAACGAAGGAACAGTCCTTCGATTTCGTCTCCATCTCGATCGCCTCTCCCGAGGAGATCGTCCAGTGGACGGGCGAGCAGTTCCTCGACGAACTCGACGAACACGGCAACCGCAAGGTCAAGGGCCTCAAGGAAGTAAAGAGCCCTGAGACCATCAACTACCGCTCGTTCAAGCCTGAGCCGAACGGCCTCTTCTGCCAGCGCATCTTCGGACCGGTTCGCGACTACGAATGCTACTGCGGTAAGTACAAGAAGGTTAAGTACAAGGACGTCGTCTGCGATAAGTGCGGTGTCGAAGTCACCGTCTCCCGCGTCCGTCGCGAGCGCATGGGCTACATCCGCCTCGCCATCCCGGTTTCTCATATCTGGTTCCTGAAGAGCATGCCCAGCCGTCTGTCGCTGATGCTCGACATGACCACCCGCCAGCTCGAGCAGGTCATCTACTACCAGAAGTACCTGGTCGTCGACCCGGGCGCCACCGGCATGGAAGAGAAGGAACTCCTCGACGAGGAATCCTACCGCCGCGCCGTCGAACAGCACGGCCCTGACGCTTTCAAGGCTCGTATGGGCGCCGAAGCCCTCCAGCAGCTCCTCAAGAAGATGGATCTCGCCTCCACGGTCGAGAACCTCCGCGACCAGCTCCGCTCCACGCGCTCCAAGCAGATCAAGAAGAAGATCGCTCGCCGCATGAAGATTATCCAGGGCTTCTTGGCTTCGGGCAAGCGCCCTGAGCACATGATCCTGACGGTGCTGCCGGTCATCCCTCCGGACCTCCGTCCGCTCGTTCCCCTCGAAGGCGGCCGTTTCGCCACCTCCGACTTGAACGACCTCTATCGTCGCGTCATCAACCGCAACAACCGCCTGAAGCAGCTCATCCAGATGAAGACGCCTGACGTCATCATCCATAATGAGATGCGCATGCTCCAGGAGGCCGTCGACGCTCTCCTCGACAACGGTCGCCACGGTAAGCCGGTCAAGGATCGCGACCGTCAGCTCAAGTCCATCTCGGACATGCTGAAGGGTAAGCATGGCCGTTTCCGCCAGAATCTCCTCGGTAAGCGCGTCGACTACTCCGGTCGTTCCGTCATCGTCATCGGTCCTGAGCTCAAGCTCAACCAGTGCGGTCTCCCGAAGAAGATGGCGCTCGTCCTCTTCGAGCCCTTCATCATCCGCCGCCTCAAGGAACTGGGCTTCGCCCATACCGTCCGCGGCGCCCGCAAGCACATCGAGCAGAAGAAGCCCGAAGTTTGGGACATCCTGGAAGAAGTGACCAAGGGTCACCCGGTGTTCCTTAATCGCGCACCGACGCTCCACCGTCTGTCCATCCAGGCCTTCGAGCCCATCCTCATCGAGGGTGATGCGATCCGTCTCCACCCGCTCGTCTGTACCGCTTACAATGCGGACTTCGACGGTGACCAGATGGCCGTCCACGTCCCGCTGTCCCTGGAAGCCATCATGGAGTGCAAGCTCCTGATGATGTCCACGAACAACATCTTCTCGCCGTCCAGCGGTAAGCCGATTCTCACGCCGTCCCAGGACATCGTGCTCGGTGCCTACTACCTGACGCTTGAACCCGCCGACAAGCCGGCCCCCAATACCCACCTACCGGTGCTCGGCTCCGTGTCTGAGGCGACTTTCGCCGAAGCCGAAGGCTCGCTCCACCTGCATGACTGGGTCCGTTTCGCTAACCCCGACTTCAATCGCAAGACGGTCCACGGCGAAGCGACTGGCAGCACGATCGTCACCACGGTCGGACGCATCATCTTCAACACCATCTGGCCTGCCGAACTCGGTTTCTTCAACGAGACCGTCAAGAAGGGCCAGCTCGGCGACCTGATTCTGAAGACATACAAGCATTGCGGCCGCGAGGCTTCGATTCCGGTCCTCGACGCGCTCAAGGAGACCGGCTTCCGCATCGCGACCAAGGCTGGCATCTCCATCGGCGTGAACGACATGATCTACCCGAAGGAAAAGGAAGGCCTCGTCCGCGAAGCCACCGCCAAGGTCCGCGAATTCCAGCGCCAGAACGAATCCGGTACGATTACCAACGACGAACGTCGTAATAAGGTCGTCGATACCTGGTCCGGTGCAACCGACGCCATCGCGCAGTCGGTGTACACGACGCTTTCGCAGTCCGCAAAGGTGGCCGGCGTGAAGAAGGGCGATCCTCGCCATTCCCACCGCATGCTCATCAACCCGGTCTACGTGCTCATGGACTCCGGTGCCCGTGGTAACAAGGCTCAGGTGAAGCAGCTTTGCGGCGCCCGAGGCCTGATGGCCAAGCCGTCCGGCGAAATCATCGAACGCCCGATTCTCTCGTCCTTCCGCGAAGGCCTCTCGGTCCTCGAGTACTTCATCTCGACGCACGGCGCCCGTAAGGGTCTGTCCGACACCGCGCTGAAGACGGCCGACGCTGGCTACATGACCCGTAAGCTTTGCGACGTGGCCATGGACGTGATCGTCACCGACTCCCGCGACGTCGCCCCCGGCTCCGAAGTCATCACGCTCGGCGACGCCGCCCTCGGCCGTCACCTGGCTGCTGATGTCCCGAATCCGTCCGGCGCCGTCAAGGTCCTCGCCAAGTCCGAAGCTCCTCTCACCGAAGAGCTCATTGCCAAGTTGCGCGACGCCGGCGTTGACCGCGTCCACGTCCACATCCCCAACGGCGTGTGGAAGACTCCGATCTACGACGGTGACGAACTCTTGGTGTCTCTCTCTGAGCGCATCGTGGGTCGCTGCCCGTCCGAAGACGTCACGAACCCGCTCAATCCTTCCGAAGTCATCGTGAAGGCCGGCGTGCTCATCGACGAAGTCGCCGCCAAGCGCATCGAGACCGTCGGTCTCGATCGCGTGAAGGTCCTCTCACCGCTCACGCACATGAACGTGAACGCGATTCCGCCCACCTCCTACGGCCTCGATCCTTCGACCGGCCGTATGGTTGAACGCGGCACCGCGGTCGGCATCATCGCCGCCCAGTCCATCGGCGAGCCGGGCACCCAGCTTACGATGCGTACGTTCCACATTGGTGGCGTCGCTCAGCTGAAGACCCCGGAAATCAAGTCCAAGGGCAAGGGCCTCGTCCAGTACGTCGACCTCACCACGGTCTCCGTCGGTGACAAGTTCATCGCCGTCAACGGCAACGGTTCAATCCGCCTCCTCAACGAGGCTGGTTCTCCGGTCGAGGAATACCGCATCGTCGCCGGCTCCGTTGTCGGCGTCGAGGACGGTAAGCCGGTCGACAAGGGCGTTCTCATCGCCGCCTGGGATCCTAACTCCACCCCGATCATCGCCAACGGCGACGGCAAGATCCGTCTCGTCGACATGATCTCCGGCGTGACGTTCACCGAAGAGCGCGACCCGTCGAACAACACGTTCTACAAGTCCGTGATTGAGCACTCCGACGAACAGAATCCCCAGATTCAGATCATCGGCGCCAACGGCAAGGAAGTCGGCTCCTTCTCAATCCCTGCCGGCGCTCGCGTCGAAGTGGACGAAGGCGACAAGGTCAGCCGCGGCTCCATCGTCGCCAAGATTCCCCGCCAGGCTGCCAAGACGCAGGACATCACCGCCGGTCTGCCGCGCATCTCCGAGCTCTTCGAGGCCCGCCCTCCGAAGGACGCCGCCGAGATCGCCAAGATCGACGGCACGGTCCGCTTCGAGCCTTCCATCCGTGGCAAGAAGCGCCTCGTCATCGCCGACTCCATCGGTCGCGAAGAGGAGCATCTCATCCCGCACGGTAAGCACATCATCGTTGCCGCTGGTGACAAGGTGAAGCAGGGCCAGGTCCTCACCGACGGTGCCGTCGACCCGCACGACATCCTCGACATCCTTGGCCAGTCCAAGGTGCAGGATTACCTCATCACCGAAATTCAGAAGGTGTACCGTACTCAGGGCGTTGTCATTAACGACAAGCACATCGAAATCATCGTCTCGCGCATGCTCCGCAAGGTACGCATCACCGAGCCGGGCGACTCCGACTACCTCTGGGGCGAACAGGTCGACCGCACTCTCCTCGCGGAGAATAATCGCTCCATCAACGAGCGTGGTGGTCAGATCGCCGAGTCCGAGCCGATTCTCCTTGGCATCACCAAGGCCTCCCTCGAGACCGAGTCCTTCATCTCGGCCGCCTCCTTCCAGGAGACGACCCGAGTCCTGACCGACGCTGCCACGATGGCCAAGCGCGACAACCTGACTGGCTTCAAGGAGAACGTGATCATGGGTCACCTCGTCCCCGCTGGCACAGGTTTGCCTGCATATCGTCGCATTCGCGTCTTCCAGACCCCGACTCCTGCTTAAGTGGAGCGTTGAGGATGGTAATCAGCCCCCGCCCGAAAGGGTGGGGGTTTTGTTTTGGCGGGGTTCCGGGCGGTTTGAGGGTTGATACCCCCTCCTGATTCGTCACTCTTTGAACCAATCCCAAGACACCCCTATGCCCCGCTTCCTCATCGCTGCCTCGGCCCTCACCGTTTCCGCCCTAGTCCAAGGTGCTAACTGGATTCCTTCTTCGCCGCTTGTTCAAATCGGCAACGACTGCGACATCTACTTCGACTCTGCCGCCAGCCTCGAAGTCACCGACAACCTCTACTCCAGCGCTACCAAGACGTCCGCCACGAGCTGGATGGTCACCCCGGGCTTCCTGCTCGAGTATGGCAAGGACTCGGCGCTTTCCGCGACAATCTCGGCCAAGCGCACCTTCGTGAATTTCACGGACTCGGCCCTTTCCGACCTCGAGGATTCCCGTGATGCGCTGTCCCTCGGCATCCGCTTCGCCGACGGCGGTCCGCTCTCCCTCTCCGTTGACTCGTCCTATCGCTTGACCGCCCGTAACGACGATCTGCAGATGCAGGGACTAGGTGGCATCTTGGGAGCCACGCTCGTCCGCCAGGCCAGCTATTCCCACTCGTTCCGCGCCGACTACAAACTGACGGAGAAACTCAGCGTCGGCCTCGGTTACTCGAATTCCTACAATCATTACCTCGACCCGGTGAAGACCGGCACCTCAGGCAATTACGTCTATAACACGAACACGCTGACGGAGCTGAACACGAAGTCCATGCCGCTCAGCTTCGATTATCAGGCCTTTGAGAAGCTCAGCTTCGGCCTTGTCCTGCAGCACGACGTGACGGATTACTCCGCCGCCCCGTATTACAGCCAAGTCAATACGCCCCGCCCGGCGCTCACCTATAAGCAGCTCGTGAAGAACTTCGCCGGTCTCACCGCGAAGGGTCAGCTCACCGAGTCTGGCAAGCTCAACGGTAACGTCCGGGTGGGCTATTCTCAGTATCACTTCGATAGCGCCGCCAATGACTCGGACCTCTCCTACTCGGTCAACCTCAGCCATACGCTCACCGAGCGCCTCAGCCACTCGCTGACGCTTTCCCGTGACGTCTCGGCTTCCTCGACCAACAGCCAGATGGCCTCTAAGAACTACACCTACGGTATCGCCTATAATGCCTCTGAGGATCTTAACCTCAACCTCTCGGCTACGAAGAGCGACGTGCATGCCAGCACCAGTCAGGTCGACACCTACGTCTACACCTTGGGTGCGGATTACAAATACTCGAAGCACCTGACCTTCCAGGCCAGCTACAGCCTGAATGACTCTACTGCCTCCTCCGCAGCTTCGACCTATACCTCGAACACCTTTACGCTCTCGGCGGCTTTCCGCTACTGAGGCCCAGTGTCTCGGCCTACGGTTGAGCAGGACCGGTTGACCGGCAGGCCCGGTCTCCCTATTTTCATTCCATGTCTTCCGTCTTGAAAAGCCTCCTCGGAGCTTTCTGCGCCGTTATCTTGCTGACTGCGTGCGCCTCATCGGGGTCTGCGCCGGTCACCTCCGCCTCTTTCGAGCCGGAGAATGTCCTCACCATCGGTCGCGGGGCTTCCGATCCATCCGCGGTACCTACTCCCGTCGCGAGCACCCCGGTCGCTGCTGAGGGCGCTGGCAGCACGCCTGTCACCATCACTCCTCCTGCTGTCGCCCCCTCTGATTATGTCGTAGCGACTCCGACGATCCAGGCTGAGCCTGCTGGTGGCCAGAATAGTTACCGTCTCCGTGCCCGCGACTTCATCCGCGTTCTGGTCATCAACGAGCCCGACACGCAGATCGAGCGTCGCATCAACTCCGACGGCACGGTGGACATCCCTTTCCTCAAGAAGCTCGTGCCCGTGGCCGGCCTCACGCTCACGCAAGCCCAGGTGGAGCTGTCGAACCAGTTTCGGGTCTATTTCAAGAAGCCTCAGGTCACGATCTCGATTGTCACCTATGCTGAACGCCGCGTCTACGTCTCCGGCTACGTCGGTAAGCCCGGTCCAGTATCCATCCCGCCTGAAGAGACGCTCACCCTCGGCCGGGCCCTCTCCATGGCTGGCGGAGTCCTGCCGCGCGGCAATCGTTCAGACGTGGCGATCAAGCGCAGTCGCGAAGGCTCCACGTCTGTGATCTCGAAGGACGTCCGTCGTATCGACGATGGCGACGAACCCGACTTCATCTTGGAGGACGAAGACCAGATCTACGTCCGCGACAGCCGCATCTGATTCCTTTCCATGGCCACCCCGGACCCCTCGTCTGACAATCGCCCACCCGAGCCCCCTCGTGGCGGAAACCGCGGCTATGGTTCCTATGGTAGCTACGGTAACTATGGCGCCGGTAACGGCGGCTACGGTTACGGCAACTACGGCGCCTATAACCGAGGTGGAGCAGGGGAGGGCAATCCCATCCAGAACTACCTGATGATGCTCCGAGAGCGTTACTGGTGGATCCTTCTGTCGACTCTCGTTTTCCTCACTCTGGCCCTCCTTAACACCTATAACACCGTCCCGGAATACCGTGCCACCGGCCGTCTGCGCGTCTTCCGCCTGGCGCCGACCATCAACGGCGGTTCCTCGGCGGCCGACGACAACTTCAAGATCGTCTCGAACGACGACTTCTTCACCGCCGTCGAGGCGATGCGTAGCGCCAATATCATCGAAGGCGTGTCGAAGCGCCTCACGGCGGCCGAGCTCAAGTCCGTCCTGGAGCCTTATCAGGCCGGCAACATCTTCTCGGGTCCGCTAACCCCGCAGGAAGTCTTCGCCAAGCAGCGTGGCATCAATCCGCAGCGCCAGACGCTGGTAATTAATGTCGATTTCACCCATCCAAACCGTGACCTCGCCCGCCAGGTCGCCCGTCTCTTCTGTGATTCGATCAAGAAGTACAGCGAAGACGATCGCCTGATGGTGACCAACCCGCTCGTCGAGAAGGCCCGCATCGAGATTGAGACCCTCGAAGACAAGGTCCGTCGTCTCTACGAGCAGAAGAACGACCTGATCAAGAACCAGAAGCTCCTCTCCATCGCTAAGGACACCAATACCCTCACGACGGAGCGCTCCGTGCTCGTGAAGGACCGCGAAGAGACCCGCAAGCAGATCGACGAGAACGAGATCCTGGTCTCCGTCATCGCGAGCTACGAGAAGGAGAGCCGGCCGCTCGGCGACATCCCGCAGATCCGCGCCGATAGCGATGTCGCCGCCGCCCAGACGGCCATCAGCGCCTCGAAGATCCGCGTCAGCCAGATGACCGAGACCTACACGGACCAGCACCCGAAGCTTGTCGCCGAACGGGAGGCCCTCAAACAGCTCGACCATCAGCTCAAGGAGGCCGTCGGTCAGGCTATCAAGTCCCGGCGCAGCGCGCTCGAGAACGCCAAAGCCCGCCACGAGGCAATCCTGCGCAACTTACTTTCCAAGGAAGAAGAGATTTCCAAACTTCAGGCCGCGAACGTCGAGCTCGAACGCGTCGACAAGGACATCAAGGCGAGCGAGGAATTCCTCGGACGCATGAAGCTCAGCTACGAGGAGGCCAAGCTCCGCTCCTCTACGTCAGGTACGAGCACCTCAATCAGTATCCTCGACACTCCTTCCGTCTCGGACAAGCCGATCAACAAGAACTACTATTTCAATGCCTTAGTCGGGATGGGTTCCGGCCTGCTCTTCGGAGTCGTGCTCATCATCGTGATCGGTACCTTGGACGACCGGATCAAGTCCGCCAAGGACGTCGAAGGCTCGCTGGGACTGCCCCTTATCGGCACCGTGCCGCGCGTCGCAAACGCCTCGGGTCCAGATCGGGCCTTGCTGGCGCGTCAGGATCAGGACCGCATCGCCACCGAGGCGGTCCGTTCCATCTACTCCGCCCTCAAGGTCAATCCGGCCGTCTCGAAGGCCCGCGTCTTCTTGGTCACCTCCACCCGCCCGAGCGAAGGTAAGACCTTCGTCGCGACGAATCTGGCGCTGATCTTCGCCCAGCATTCGGAGCGTGTGCTTGTCATCGACGCCGACCTTCGCCTCCCCAACGTGGGACCATCCCTCGGCTTCACCGGTGACGGCGGCCTGAGCAAATGGTTCAACGGTGAGTCGACCCTCGACGAGGCGATCGTCCACGACGTCGCTCCCGGACTAGACGTCTTGCCGGTCGGACTGAGCTGCAAGAACCCGACCCAAGTCATCAACAATCCTAAGTTCCTCGCGATGGTCGACGGACTGAAGGAACGTTATGACCGTATCTTCATCGACTCGCCGCCCATCGGCGCCGTCTCCGACGCCCTCCACCTCCTACCGAAGGTCGACGGTGTCCTCTACGTGGTCCGTTACAATAAGGTCAACCTGCGTAACGCCACCTCCTGTCTCGCTCGCCTTCGCGAGGCCCAGGCCCCGCTGTTTGGCGTGGTGCTTAACGCGATGTCGCTCCGCATGGCCTCCGCCTACACGGACACCTACGATTCCTCCTACCGGAAGTATTATGTGGACGAACCGCGCGGACAGACCCGCCCGGAGTCGAAGCAATCCTGATTTCCCCCATGCGTCCGCTCCTCCTGTTCCTGTCCGCTCTCGCTCTCGTCGGCTGCCAGAATGTGCCAATCACGGGCCGTTCCCAGTTCATCCTCGTCGACGAATCCGAAGTCGCCTCGATGTCCGCCTCGGAATTCACGAAGATGAAGAAGCTCCCCAGCGACAAGCGCTTGGCCAAGGTTAAGGAGATCGGGTTGAAGATCGTCGCCGCGGCCCGTCGTGACGACAAGGCCGGCGTCCTGCCGCCTTCCTCGAAATGGGAGTTTGCCATCATCGACGACAAGACGCCCAACGCTTTCGCGATGCCTGGGGGCAAGATCGGCTTTAACTCGGGTATGTTCCAGTATGCTCCGACGGACGACGACATCGCCGTCATCCTCGGCCACGAGGTCGCGCACGTCATCTGCCGGCATGGCTCCGAGCGTGTCTCACAGGTGATGGGTGTCGCGATTGCGGCCGCCGTCGCCGACGAGGCTACCAAGAACGCGTCGTCCAAGACCCGCTCCTCCTGGATGGCGGCCGTGGGTATCGGCGCCCAGTACGGCATCCTGCTTCCGTTCAGCCGCAGCCATGAATCCGAAGCAGACCATCTCGGCCTGCTGTTCATGGCTCGCTCGGGCTACAATCCCGAGGCCGCTCCGGCTTTCTGGAGTCGCTTCGCCAAGGCCGGAAGCAAGACACCGGAATTCCTTTCGACGCACCCCTCCGACAGCACTCGCGTGAAGCAGCTCCAAGGCTGGCTCCCAGAGGCCAAGGCCCAGATGCCCAAGCAGCCGTAAGGCTACTTAGCGGCGATCAGGGATGAGCGGGCAGGTGAGATAGACGCCCTTGGGGTCGTTCAGGGCGCGGATAGAGCGCAGCCATTTGGCGTTGGCCTTGAGGAAATCTCTGGCCGGATCTGCCGAAGCCTTAGCGAAGAGGGGAGAGTCGTTGTCGCCATCCGAAAGGAGTTTCTGGAGCAGGTTCTCACGGCCGGAATTCAGGGCCGGGACCTGGATCAGTTCAGCCTCGTCGGTCTTGGCGAGCAGCTTCGCCTCCTTGATGGCATCACGCAGGCCGCCGAGTTTGTCCACGAGGCGCAGGCCGCGGGCTTCTTCGCCCAGCCACACGCGTCCTTGGGCAATCTCATGCACGCCATCTCGCTTGAGTCCGCGCCCGTCGGCGACGATGCGGAGGAAGTCTTCGTACACCCCGTCCACCGAAGCCTGCACGATGGCGAGCTCTTCCGGGGTCGCGGCGCGGTGCTCGGCGAGCAGGTCCGCGTAACGGCCCGTCTTCACGCCGTCGGTTCCGAGCTGCACTTTCTTCGCGAGCTCGCCGTAATTGAAGTGGAGTCCGAAGACGCCGATTGAGCCGGTGATCGTCGAAGGGTCGGCCATGATGAGGTTGGCCTTGGCGGCGATGTAATACCCGCCGCTGGCTGCGACGTCTCCCATCGAGACGACCACGGGGATGCCCTGGCTTTTAAGGAGTCCGACTTCGCGCGCGACGACGTCGCTGGCGAAGGCCGAGCCACCTGGGCTGTTCACGCGGAGCACCACCGCCTTGATGCGCTTGTCACCGCGTAGCAGGCGCAGGTCGTGGGCCAAGCGGTCGCCGCCGATGTCCCCGGACGAACCCCAGCCGTCGACAATCTCGCCTTCGGCGTAGACGATCGCGATCTTGGGGCCGCCGTGCGGTAGGGTCACCTTGCTTGCGTAGCGATGTAGGTTCACCTGCAGGAAGGAAGTGCCTGATTCGTCGGCGCCGGCACCGGCGGCCCGGACCTGTTTCACGAGCTCATCTCGATGCATGGCCTTATCCACCAGCTTAACTTCCACGGCCTTCTGCGCGTTATAGATACCGGCCGAGTTGACCGTCTTGGTCAGGGCGCCTGAGGAAAGGCCGCGCGATTTTGCGACGTCGCCGAGGACGCGCTTCCAGATTCCCCCCATGAGGGCTTCGGATTGCTCGCGGGCGGGCTCGCTCATGGCGCCGCCGAGGTAAGGTTCCACGGCGGACTTATATTTACCCACCTTCGTTACTTGCACGCCGATGCCTAGCAGCTTCAGCGAGTCGCCGAAATACATATTGTACGAGGCGAGGCCCTTGAGTTCCACTTCGCCGGCGGCATGCACGTAGACTTTATCCGCGACGCTCGAGAGGTAGTATTCGCCTTGGGTGCCGTTCTCAATCCAGGCGATGACGGGCTTACCGCTGGTCTTGAAGGCGGCGATGGCCTTACGGATTTCGGCCTTCTGGGTGACGCCGGCGGCGAGAGGGCCGTTCAGTAGGATGCCGACGATATTCCGGTCCTTGGCGGCGAGGTCGATCGCTTCCAGCGCGCGGAGAAGATCGAGCTCAGGGCCACTGCCGCCGAGCAGTAGGAGGTCGAGGCCGGGCGCCCCGTGCGCGGGCGTGTCGTTGATGGCGAGGTCTCCCCCGATGACGAGCATCGTCTTGGGCTTCACGGATACCCCGGAGGACTCATGGTTGGTGCCCGCTGAGCTTGCGAGTGAGACGATGAGCACGGTCATCACGAACCCTCCGATGACGATGGCGAGGAAGGTGCCGAGCGCGGAGGCGAAGACGGACTTGAAGAAATCTTTCATGGGAGGGGAAAAGAGTGGGTGTCGTTGAAATGATGCTTTCGTGTCTCCTTTTCGCCAACCAAAAGCTCATTTTTGATTCCCTCTTTCCGCTCGATGCCGCCCGCCTCGGGGGCTAGTTTCGGGTGATGTTAGAGCCCACGTCCTCGGCCGGTGCCGCCACCTCACGCAAGGCCCTGGCCATCAATCTCGACCGGTCCGCCTATGGCGCCTTCGCCGAGATCGGGGCCGGGCAGGAGGTCGTCCGGCACTTCTTCAAGGCCGGCGGCGCATCCGGCACGGTGGCGAAGAGCATCTCCGCCTATGACATGCGCGTCAGCGATGCCATCTACGGACACCCGCAGCGCTACGTCTCCCGTCAGCGGCTCGAGCAGATGCTGGACCATGAATACGGGCTCCTCGTCGATCGCCTCAAGGCGGAACGCGGCCCGGTGACCCGTTTCTTTGCCTTCGCTGACACGGTCGCGACGACCCCGCATGATGGTAAAGGGCAGGGGCACTCCTGGATTGGCATCCGCTTCCAGGACCAGCCCCAATCCGAGCCGAGCGAGGTGATTCTCCATCTTCGCCTTTGGGACAAGGACGCGGACCGCCAGCAGGACGCACTCGGCGCGGTCGGCGTCAATCTCATCCATGCGGCCCTCAACACCCGCGATAGCGTCGACAACTTCCTCACCGCCTTGATTGATGAAGTCGGTGCCGGCCGCGTCGAGGTCGAGTTCGTCCATTTCAGTGGGCCGGCCTTCGGCGCTTTCGACAACCGCGCCGCGGCCTTGCGTCTCGTCCGTCTCGGCCTCACCGATGCCGTGCTCTTCGGTCCAGAGGGCGACCCGCAGGTCCCGAGCGAATATTTCTATAAGCGCTCGGTCCTGGTGGCTCGCGGCACCTTCCGCCCGGTTTCGATTGTCAACGAGGACATGCTTGCCTGCGCGCTGCGCGCTTTGCCTGAAGGCGGCAAGGATGTGATCCCCTTGTTCGAGATGTGCATCGGTGCCGACCCGCATCCGGAGTCTGAACTCATCGACCGTATCCGTCTCGTGGGTGCGATGCAGCACCCGCTTCTGGTTACCCGCCACCGTGGCTGGTATCGCTTGCCGGCCTATTTCCGCCTGCACACCACGGGCAGTATCACGCTCGTCGCCGGCATGAATAACCTCGTCGACCTCTTCAATCCCGAGCACTACACGCACCTCGAAGGGGGCGTCCTCGAGTCCTGCGGCCGCCTCTTCAAGGACGGCGTCCGCGTCATGGTCTACCCGATGCGCGGCGACCAGCTCCGTCGGCTCATCCTCGATCCGGTCGCCTGCAAGGTCTGCTTCCCGGAGAGCTACAGCGTCGCCGAAGACTCCGTGGTCACCGCTTCCGCCATCCAGATGCGCCCCTCAGTCGCCGGCTTGTTCCAGCACCTACTGAACAACGGCTTCCTGGTGCCGATCACGGGCGCGGACCCCCAGGCGATGGCCTGTCAGCCGCGCACTTTGGCCGAACGTATCCGTAAGAACGAGGGGGACTGGGAAAAAGAAGTGCCTCCTTCGGTTGCGGTCGCGATCCGGAGTCTCAAGTTGTGGGCTAGGTAGTCCATGCCCGTCACTTCGCTTCCCCCAGCCCAAGATACCGAGCTCTCGCTCTCCGTCGAACGCGCCTACCGCGAATCGCTGGTGACCGACCGTCTCGGCGCGATCTGGTCTCTGATTCTGGCTAAGTGCTTCCTGGCCCAGTGGGCAATCCTCCGCTTCGCGATTCCAATCAGCGGACCGCGCTACATCTGGACGCTCACCCTGATCATGGCGATTGTCGCCTCAGCGTATTACCTTCACGCCCATCGGGTCAGGCTTTACCTGCTGCCGACGCATTTCCGCGTGAACGCCGCGGTGCTGGCGGGGCTCGTCGTGGCCTTGGGGTTCGTCGTCTATGCTTACTTCGCGCTCGGCCTGCTGTCCGCTCCGCTCGCCGCGGCCTTGGCGTCGGTGCTGCTGGGCTCATGGTCGCTCGCCCGCGCAGCCTTGCGCCGCGCCTGGCCGCCGCTCTTCGGTGCCTTCCTTTGGTGGGGTCTCGCCGCTACGGCCCTGCGTTCGCCGGCTGACCAGGCCTTGCTCTGGATCGGGCTGGGCTTGCTGTGCGCGCAGGCGTTGCCGGGCTTCGCGGTCGCGGCCCGGGCCTCCCGCCGTCGCGTCTGATCAGGCCGAAACCTTCGCGCCAGCGCTGTTCATGAGGTGCGTCATGAAGCGCTTCATGGCCGGCGTCAGGACGCGGCCCTTGCGGTGCAGGATGGCCAATGGTCGCGCCACGCGGCGGTCGCGCAGGCGGAGCATCACGAGCGTGCCTTGCTCGACTTCCTGCCGGATGGTGCCTTCGGGAACGAGCGCCACGCCAGCGTCGACTTCCACCGCGCGCTTGAGCGTCTCGATGTTGTCGAACTCCATCGAGGGTTCGAGCTCGATGCGCTGTTCGCGGAAGAACTGGTCGAGCGCCTTGCGCGTCGGGATATCTTGGTCGAAGCCGATGAACTTACCGCCTTGGAGGTCGGCGAGGTCGATCTCCTTCTTCGCCGCGAGCTTGTGCTTGGGTGAGCAGATGGCGACGAGTTGGTCTTCCATCAGGGGGATGATCTCGACCTGACGGGTCTTCTGCGGAAAGGCGACGAGACCGAAGTCGACGGCGTTCGAGATGACGTCCTCGTAGACGAGGTTAGAGCGGCGGTATTCGACGCGTACGTTGACGTGCGGGAACTCTTGCATGAACGACTTCACGTGCGGAGGGAGCTCGTGGAGCCCGATTGAGACGATGGTCGAGATGTGGACGGTGCCGCTGACGACCTTACGCATCTCCTGCATCTCGCTGCCGACCTGTTCGTAGCGGTTGAGGATATCCTTGGCGGCTTCGTAAAGGCTGCGGCCTTCGCGCGTGAGCCGGAACTGCTTCTGGCTACGATCGACGATCAGGACGTTGAAATGCTTTTCCATCGAGCGCAGCTGCTGGCTGACGGCCGACTGGGTGATGGCGTTGAGTTTGGCCGCCTTGGAGAAGCTTTCGTTGTCCACCAGGTCGCGGAAGATCTTCAGGTTCTCGATATGCATGGGAATGAAAGACCCCATGATTAATGAATCTAATGGGTTAGGGCTTCAAGTGTAGATGTGCTTATCCTAGGCCCAGGCCCTCCAGGTGGCCTAGGGAGCCCGACTGGTTGACTCCCCGCCCGTTCTCCCTCCCTCTGGTGCAAATGGTCTCCTCCGACCAGTTTAAGGCCCACTATGAGGGGGTGCTGACCCGTATCGCGACCGCCTGCGCTCAGGTCGGCCGCGACCCGTCGTCGGTCAGGGTACTGCCAGTGACCAAGACCAACCCGGTGGAGGCCGCATTGATGGCCTACGGGCTTGGCTTGCGGGCCGTCGGCGAGAATCGCGTGCAGGAGGCCGCAGGAAAGCGCCCGATGGCCCCTTCCGACCTGCGCTGGGAACTCATCGGCCATCTGCAGTCCAACAAGGCCAAGCAGGCTCTGCAGGTTTTTGATGTCATCCAGACCGTGGACTCGCCCGACCTGGCCGTTCGCCTAGGCCGTCTAGCTGGCGAGATGGGCCTGCGGCCACAGGTGCTGCTTCAGGTCAACTCCGGTGACGACCCAGCGAAGTTCGGGTGCGACCTCGCCGATGCTCCTCGGTTGCTTGAGGCGGCCCTGGCACAGCCGGCCCTGGTCGTACGGGGGCTGATGGCTGTCGCGCCGCTCTCCGACGACCCCGCGGTCGCCGACCGGACCTTCGCCGAGCTTCGTCTTTGCCGCGACTCACTGGCCGCCCGCTTCGGGGTGGTGCTCCCGGAATTATCCATGGGTATGAGCGGAGACCTTGAATCCGCCGTCGCGGCAGGTTCTACTTGTGTCCGCCTAGGCTCGACCTTGTTCGGTCCCCGTCCCTCCGTATGATCCGCCGCCTTCAAATCCGCGACCTCGCCCTGATGGATCGCACCGAGCTGGAGCTGGGCTCGGGCTTCACGGTGGTGACGGGCGAGACCGGCGCCGGCAAGTCCGTGCTACTCGGCGCGCTTTCGCTCCTCGCGGGTAATCGCGCCGCGAAGACGATCGTCCGCAAGGGCGCCGAGGAATGCTCAGTCGAAGCCGAACTCGAGACCGACGGGGACAAGCGCTTCGACGAAGTGCTGAAGTCCCTCGACCTGCCGGTCTGCGACGACGGTCTGCTTATCCTGAAGCGTTCGGTCCATGCGACCAAGGCGGGCCGTATCTCCATCAATGGGGGCTCTGCCACGCTCACGCAGCTCCAGCAGCTTGGCGAGCTATGGATCGATTTCCACGGCCCAGGCGAGCCGCAGAAGCTGATGCGTGCCGAGACGCAGCTGGAGATGCTCGACCTGCATGCGGGGCTTGCCTCCGCGCTGGCGACCTATCGCACCGGGTGGCGTCTGCGCAACGACCTGCTCCGCGAAGCGGCCGAAGCCGCGACGGCCGAACGTCTCTCCGAGGACGAAGCCGCCTTCCTGCGCTCCCAGCTCGAGAAACTGGATTCGCTCGACCTCTCCGAAGAAGCCATCACCAAGCTCGAACGCGACCACGCCCGTTCTTCTCGGGCCCAGGAGCTCGCCGCTTTGCTCGGCCAGCTGGAGTCTGGCCTCGGTTCCGATGGCCTCGGCGAGGTGATGCCTAAGTTACTCAAGGCCGGCGATGATATCGCCCGCATCGACGCCGATGCCGAAGCGCTTCGCGACCGTCTGAATTCCCTCGCCGCCGAAGCGGAAGACATCCGCGCCGATTTTGCCCGTCTGGGCCGCGGGCTTTCCACCGACGACGAGTCCGCCGCCGAGCTCGAAGGGAAGATGAACCTCTGGCTGGAATTCCGTCGCAAGTACGGACCGGGCGCCGAAGCGGTCCGCGAGAAGCGCGAGGCGCTCCGCCGTCGCTTGGCCTCACAGGGGGACGTCGAAGCCCGTGTAACGAAGCTCAAGGCGGAGGCTGCCAAGGTGGAGAAGGATCTCCGCAAACAGGCTGAAGCCCTGCGCACCGCCCGTACGAAGGCCGCTGAGAAACTCGCCACCGCTGCCCGCAAGATGCTCGGCTCACTTGGTTTCAAGAAAGCCGACCTGCGCATCGAGGTCGCGGTCGCCGAACTCGGCCCGTACGGCGCCGACGCGGTCCGGTTCCTTTTCTGTCCAAACGTCGGCCAGGATCTCCTGCCGCTCGATCAGATCGCATCCAGCGGTGAAGCCGCCCGTGTGATGCTCGCCTTGAAGACCGTGCTCGCCGCGGTGGATCGCACCCCGGTGCTGGTCTTCGACGAGGTCGACGCCAATGTCGGTGGCGAGATCGGCGCGCAGGTCGGCCGCGAGCTCGCCGCCCTCGGCAAGGGCCATCAGGTGTTCTGCGTGACGCACCTGCCGCAGGTTGCCGCGCTCGGCCATGCTCATCTCGTCGTGACGAAGACGCAGGACGACAAGTCCACGACGGTCGAAATCTCTCCGGTCCACGGTAAGCGCAAGGATCGCGAGTCCGAGCTGGCCCGTATGCTGGGCGACCGTGCCAGCAAGGTCGCGCTCTCCCACGCCCGCGAGCTGCTCGACGGCGCGAAGTAGGCTCAGGCCTTCTTCACGAAGCGGTCCAACCGGAGGCGCTGGATCATCCGCAGCCCGATGGCGGCCGCCCAAGGCTTGGGCAGGCGTGCCGAGAAGACGGCCAGGATCTTATGTTTCCAGCCGGTGACCACCACCGGGCGCTGCGCCGCCATGCCGCGCACGGCCTCATCGGCGCATTCTTCGGAGGTCTGCCCACCGAGGCCGGTCGAACTCGCGAAGCCCGCCGCCTTGGAGAAGTTGGTCGATACGGGCCCGGGGCAGATGGCCACGCAACGGATGCCGTGACGCTTGGCCTCAGCATCGAGCGCGACGCTCCAATCGAGCATGAAGGATTTCGTCGCGGCATACGTGGTCATCAACGGGGTCGGTTGGAAACCGGCTAGCGAAGCGACGGTGGCGACCATGCCGCCGCGCGCTTTTAGCTCTTCCCAAAGTCGACCGGTAAGCTCGACCGGTGCGCGCACGTTGACGTCGATCATCTTTAAGGTGTGGTCGACGCCGGGCGCCGGAAACTCTCCGTAGGCACCGAAGCCGCTATTATTAATCAGTAGCATCCTGCCTTCTCGGGGCATTAGTTTTTGTAATTCGGAGACAACCGCCGCGATGTCAGCGGGTTGCGAGAGATCGCAGGTAAGGTGAGTGAAGTTCAGGGAATTCGGGACACCCTCGGGGGACGTCCTGGAAAGGTTGAACACCGCGGCTTTGGTCTCAGAATGACTGATACGCGAGAGTATCGCGCGTCCGATCCCGGAAGAAGCCCCAGATATGATGACCACGGAAAAACTCCTGAAGAAATCATCGACGGTCTTGTTCTTTGACATGGGCGCAGAGTCTCACGTCACCCCCAAAAACACAACACACATGACAAGTGCTCCGATCGTCGTGACGGGGGTCCATATGGACCTCACCGACGCCCTGAAGGAAACGGTGTGCGCCAAGGTCGAAAGACTGCTGCGCCACAACCCGCGGATCATCCGCGTGCTCGTCGAACTCGTCTACACCCGCTGCAGCGACCACAGTCGCGAATTCGGGGCCCAAATCCGGCTGGAGTTGCCGGGGCCGGACATCGTCGTCCGGGAGGAGTCTGACGACCTCTACAAATCCATCGATATTTTGGTCGATAAGGTCGACCGCCAGCTTCGCCGCCGCCATCGCCTGGATAAGGAAAAAAGGAATCATCCGCATCCGACAGACCTAGGCGACCTGGGACGCGCGGCGTAAGGACGGTGCGGTGCCGGCCGGTTGTCAGTGAGGACGGCTCAGTCGGTGAAAGTCGAAGTCGGTATGGCCGGAAGTCGGTGAAAACAGACGGAAAGCCAGTCAGACAGCGAAGGTAACGGACAGTCAGTCAGGTAACAGACAACGAAAGCCAAGCTAGCACAGTCAAAGGTAGGTACAGGACCCCGGCCGCCGCAAGGTGACCGGGGTCCTCCTGTTTGGACGGGTCTGCCCGTCTAAGTTTCTCGCCCTCTGCTCCCCGAGGGCTTTTATCTGCCCTATGCGCATTTATTTCATGGGCATCTGCGGCACGGCGATGGGTAACGCCGCCTTACTGATGCGCGCCTTGGGTCATGAGGTCATGGGGTCCGACACGGGTATCTACCCGCCGATGTCCGACCACCTTCGTGGCGCCGGCGTCGATATCCTGGAAGGTTGGTCGGCCGAACGCCTCGCCCAACTGAAGCCGGATCTCGTTGTGGTCGGCAACGTCGCCTCCCGCGGCCATCCCGAAGTGGAGTGGCTCCTCGAAGCCCGCACCCAGCCTTACGTCTCGCTCCCGGAACTCCTGCGCACGCGCCTGCTAAACGAACGTCGTAACGTCGTCGTGGCCGGCACGCATGGTAAGACGACCACGACCTGCATGGCCGCGGTCTTGCTCAAGGCCAACGGTACTGAGCCGGGCTGGCTGGTCGGCGGCGTCCCGCGCGACCTGCCGGATTCTTCGCACCCGGGCAAGCGGGGCGGACCTTTCGTCATCGAGGGCGACGAATACGACACGGCCTTCTTCGACAAGCGCAGCAAGTTCATCCAGTATCTGCCGCACGTGCTCGCGATCAATAACTGCGAGTTCGACCACGCCGACATCTTCCGCGACCTCGACGATGTGCTCCGCACGTTCGCGCATGTCATTCGCATCGTGCCGCGCGACGGCGTAATCGTCGTGAATGGCGACGACGCCAACGTTCTCGGTCTGGTTAAGAACGTCTCGTGGGCTCCGGTCGTTCGCGTGGGTACGGGCGCTGGTAACGACGCCATCATTGCCGACTTCCAGGAATCCTCGACGGGCTCGTCCTTCACGTTGCTCTGGAAGGGCAAGGAGTGGGGCAGGGTGAAATGGGCCCTCCCTGGTCTCTTCAACGCTCGCAACGCGGCGATGGCCTCCGTTTCCGCCGGTCTCCTGCTCGACGCTAAGAATCCGACGAAGCTGAAACTCGACGCCTTGGACAAGTTCCAAGGGGTCCAGCGTCGCCAGCAGGTGCTCGTCGATCGCGCTGACCTGACGGTCATCGAAGATTTCGGCCACCATCCGACGGCCCTCGACCTGACGCTCGAATCCCTACGCGCCCGTTATCCGAAGCACCGCTTGGTTGCCTGCTTCGAGCCGCGGAGCAATACCGCCGCCCGCAAGGTAATGCAGGATGGTTTTCGCGAGGCGCTCAAGCAGGCCGACGAGGTCTTCCTGGCTCCGCCGCACCGCGCCGAAAAACTCGGCGAAGAACGCTTTGACAGCGAAGGCGTCGCCGCCGCCATCACGGCCGCCGGCAGGAAGGGCTTCGCGCCCGCGTCCAACGACATGCTGCTGGCCGAACTCACGAGCCTAGTGAAGTCGGACAAGTCTCCGCGCTGCGTCATCTTCTTCTCCAACGGCGCCTTCGGCGGCATCATCAAGAAGTTCGCCCAGTCGGCCTGAACTAACCGCGCAGGCCCAGCGCTTGCTTGGCCTGCGCGGAGTCCTTGGCGATCTGCGCCTGCAAGGCCGTGAGGTCGGCGAACTTCTGTTCGGCTCGTAAGCGGCGCATCCAGCGGACGCGCACGGCATCTCCGGTGGTCGGGGCGGTTCCCCGCAGCACGTGGGCTTCCAGCAGCGGGGCGACGGGTCCGCTTTCGACGGTGGGACGTTGTCCGTAGTTGGCGACGGCGGGCATTGCTTCTCCCTTGAAGATGACTTCGACGGCGTAGACGCCGAAGGCGGGCTTGAGCTCAGGCTCCCAGGCGATGTTGACCGTGGGGAAGCCGATGGTGCGGCCCAGGCGCCGTCCGCCGATGATCGTGCCTTCGGCTTCGTAAGGACGGAGTAGCATTGCGTTCGCAAGGTCAAGTTCGCCGCTGGCGAGGCACTGGCGGATATGTGAACTGCTCACGGTTTCTTCTCCTAGTCCGACCGCCGCAACGAGCCTTACGCCCAGGCCTTCGGCGGCGCCATGCGCGATGAGCGTCTCGCCATTGCCGGCCCGTCCGCGGCCATATTGGAAATTAGAGCCGACATGGAGCGACTTGAGGTGGGGGAAGGTCTGCTTCAGCCACTTCGGAAAATCCGCCGCCTCGATGCCGGCATGCGCGCGGTCGAACTTCTCGTGGTGGATCAGTTGGGCGCCGGCTTCCGTCAGGCGGTCGTCCTTCTGGGCGCGCGTGAAGATCAGGGGGACCGACGACTCGGGTCGCAGGACCTTGCTCGGGTGTGGGTCGTAGGTGAGTACGCCGACGATACCTCCGTCCGCCCGCGCGGCTTCACGGGCGGAGTGCAGCACGGCGCGATGGCCGAGGTGTACGCCGTCGAAGGCGCCGATGGCGAGATGGAGGGCGGTGCTCATGCGGCGGGGGCGGCTTCGCTCACGGGTACGAGGGCCGCGATGAGCTGTTCGTCATTCATCGCGCCGAGCTGCGGGAGCGTGTGGCCGCGCGAAAGGTCGAGTTGGCCGGAACGGGTGCGGCGGAGCATCGAGAGGTGCGCACCGGGTCCAAGCTTGCGGCCGAGGTCAAGCGCCAGCGTGCGCACATAGGTGCCCTTGGTGCAGCGGACGCGAAAGTTGATCTTGGGGCTCTGCCAGGAGAGCAGCTCGAATTCGGAAAGGGTGATGGCGCGGGGTTCGCGGACGACTTCGATGCCCTTGCGTGCGAGGTCATAAAGTTTCTGCCCGCCGATCTTCTTGGCCGAATGCATCGGGGGAATCTGGAACTGGTCGCCCAGCATCGAGGCGAGGGCTGCTCTTACCTGCGCCTCGGTGATCTCGGGGACGAGATTCGTCTCCAGCGTCTCGCCTTCGGCGTCTTGGGTATCGGTGACGATTCCGAGCGTGGCTTCGCCAAGGTACTCTTTGTCCTGGGCCATCAGCTGGTCTGACGCCTTGGTGGCCTTGCCGACGAGTACGATGAGCAGGCCGGTGGCCATCGGGTCGAGCGTGCCGGCGTGGCCGACGCGGCGCGTGCGGTAGAGTCGACGTACGCTGTCCACGACATCGTGCGAGGTGATGCCCTGCGGCTTATCGACGAGCAGCACGCCCGCGGGTTCAGCGGCAGGCTCGCTCATTTCGCCGAGTATTCGCGATAGTGGGCGATGACGATCCCGAGGATCTTCTCGCGGTCCTGCGGGAGACGGCAGCCCTGCATGTTGAAGCCGGCAGCGAGCATGTGGCCGCCGCCGTTAAGTTTGCCGGCGCAGAGGTCGAGACGGAGTTTTGGATCGCGGCCGCGCAGGCTACCGCGGATACCGTCGGCGCCTTCTTCCATCAGCACGGCAATCTCGACGCCTTCGACGGAGCGGGGGAATTCGACGAGGCCTTCCTTGTCTTCCTTTGAAGTGCCAGTGGCGGCGTAGTCGGCCTGCGTGAGTTCGCCTGAGCAAATCTTGCCGTCTTCGTGGAAGAGGATGGTGTTGAGGAAGCGCTTCGTGAGCTCGAGTTTGCCTCGGCTTTCCTGTTCGAAGACGCGGTAGTTGGCTTCGGCAGGGTCGGCGCCGCGGCGGACGAGTTCGGCGATGATGGCGAAGACGTCGGCGGTGGTGCTGCGGTAACAGAAGCGGCCGGTGTCGGTCAGGATGCCGAGGTGCAGGGCTTTGGCGGTGATGGCGTCGACGGCCAGCCCCTGGGCGAGGGCGCCGGCGGCGAGGATGTGGCAGGTCGCGGCGGCCTCGCGGACAACGATGTTGGTCTGCGCGTAATCAGGATTCGAGGCGTGGTGGTCGATGTTGGCCACGATACCGACTGGGAACTTGGCGAGCAGTTCCGTCCCTACGCGGGACGCATCGGCACAGTCGACCGTGACAGCGACGCGGTCCGTCGCGTCATAGTCGGCGGCTTTGACGAACGTCACGCCTTCGGCGTAAGGGACGAGATTCGGGGGGATACGGTCGCGGTTCACGCAGATCGCATCGACGCCTTCGGCCAGGAGCATGCGGCAGAGCGCAGTCTGCGAGCCGATGCAGTCCCCGTCGGGCCGCATATGGCCTAATACGGCTACTTTCTGGCCTTTGAGACCCTTGACGAGGTCTCGGAGGGCCTCGCCCGCCGCTTGCATGCTGATACCCATGGTTTTGCGGATTAAGAAACAGGCGGGGCTCGTTGCTGGCAAAGGCAAAAGGCAGGGTTATTACCAACCTAGGGGGAACGCTTGAACCTGCCAGTCGTTCGGGCATAGTACCTGCTACCAACCCCGTACGGGCGTTTCGCCCAAAACCCAATTTCTATGGATAAGGACAAAAACAACAATTTCACTCCCCGCGCCCGCAAGGTCGTGGAACTGGCCCGGGCGGAAGCTCGCCGGTTCAACCATAACTACGTCGGCACGGAGCACATCCTGCTCGGGCTGATCAAACTCGGCGAGGGCGTCGCCGTCAACGTCCTCGGCCGCATGGGCCTCGACCTTAAGACCGTGCGTGGCGCCGTTGAGAAGCAGGTCGGCCCCGGCCCCGAGGAAGCGAAGGCTCCCGACACGATTCCGCTCACGCCCCGCGTCCAGAAGGTCATGGCACACGCCGTCACCGAAGCCCGCGCCCTCGGCCACGCATACGTCGGCACCGAACACATCCTCCTTGGCCTGCTGAAGGAAGGGGAGGGCGTCGCCGCCCGCGTCCTGCAGCAGCTCGACGTCGATCTGGAGCGCTGCCGCAAGGAGATCCTCGCGGACATCGATCCTTCCGCCGCCGACGAATCCGAGAAGAAGGACGGCGACACGCCGCCGCCTTCTGAGGATTCCTCCGACGACACCCCTCCGCCTTCGCGCCGCGCTTCCGGTGAAGATAGCGCCCGTCCAGGCCGTGGCGAACGTCTCTCGCTGCTTAAGACTTTCGGCCGCGATCTCACTGAGCTCGCCAAAGCCGGCGAACTCGATCCGGTCATCGGCCGTAAGGAAGAGATTCGTCGCGTGGTGCAGATCCTCTGCCGCCGCACGAAGAACAATCCTGTCCTCATCGGCGAAGCCGGCGTGGGCAAGACCGCCATCGTCGAAGGTCTCGCCCAGGAGATCGCTTCGGGCATCGTCCCAGAGATCCTCCTCGACCGTAAGGTCATTACCCTCGACCTCGCCCTGATGGTCGCTGGTACAAAGTACCGCGGTCAGTTTGAAGAGCGCATCAAGGGCATCATGGACGAGATCAAGCGCGCCAAGAACATCATCCTGTTTATCGACGAGATGCACACAATCGTCGGCGCCGGTGCCGCCGAAGGCGCGATGGACGCGTCCAACATCCTCAAGCCAGCCCTTTCTCGCGGCGAGATCCAGTGCGTCGGTGCCACCACGCTCTCTGAGTTCCGTAAGCACATCGAGAAGGATGCGGCCCTCGAACGACGCTTCCAGTCCGTCAAGATCGACGATCCGACCCCGGAAGACGCCGTGCTTATCCTGCGCGGTATCCGCTCGAAGTACGAAGAGCACCACAAGTGCGAATACACCGACGCCGCCATCGAGGCTGCCGTCCGCCTCTCGCATCGCTATATCACCGCCCGCCATCTTCCGGACAAGGCCATCGACGTCATGGATGAGGCCGGTGCCCGCGCCCGTATCCGTTCCCTGAACGTCCCGGCCGACATCGACACGGTGCAGACCGAAATCGACAAGGTCGTGCAGCAGAAGGAAGACGCCTCCCGCCATCAGAAGTTCGAAGAAGCCGCTAATCTTCGCGACACCGAGAAGAAGCTCCGCGCCAAGCGTGAGAAGATGCTCGAGGAGTGGCGCAAGAAGCGCGACGAGAAGCGGATCGTCGTCGGCGAAGAAGAGATGCTCCACATCGTCGCCGACTGGACCGGCGTGCCTCTCAATCGCCTTGAGAAGAAGGAAACCAAGAAGCTCCTCGAACTCGAGACGGACCTACAGACGGCCGTCATCGGTCAGGAGCGCGCCTGCGAAGTCGTCGCCCGCGCCCTTCGCCGCTCCCGTGCCGACCTCAAGGATCCGCGTCGCCCGATTGGCTCCTTCCTTTTCCTTGGACCCACCGGCGTCGGCAAGACGCTCCTGGCTCGCTCCCTGGCCGAACGCATGTTCGGCGAGAAGGAAGCGGTCATCCAGATCGACATGTCCGAGTACATGGAGAAGTTCACGGTCTCCCGCCTCATCGGTTCGCCTCCTGGCTACGTCGGTCACGACGAAGGCGGCCAGCTCACCGAAGCGGTCCGTCGCAAGCCTTACTCCGTCGTCCTCTTCGACGAGATCGAGAAGGCCCACCCGGATGTCATCCAGCTCCTCCTGCAGGCCCTCGAAGACGGCCGCCTGACCGACTCGCTCGGTCGCGTCGTCGACTTCCGTAACACGATCATCATCCTGACTTCCAACGTCGGGGCCGACGTGCTGCAGCGTAACAACTCGGTCGGCTTCGATGTCGGCGTGGATTCCACCCGCGACTACGAGAAGCTCAAGGATCGCATCATGGACGAGACCAAGCGCGCCTTTAAGCCCGAGTTCCTCAATCGCCTCACGGACATCGTCATCTTCCAGCAGCTCGCGAAGGTGCACATGACCAAGATCGTCGACATCGAAGTCGACAAGGTGGCCAAGCGCCTCCTCGACCTTGGCGTAAAGCTCGTGGTCAACGAGGCCGCCCGCGGCTATCTGGTCGATAACGGCTGGGACGAGAAATATGGCGCCCGCCCGCTTCGCCGCGCGGTCGAACGTCTTCTCGAGGACCCGCTGGCCGAATCCATCCTGCGCGACGACTACAATAAGGAAGAGCCGGTCATCGTGTCCGTCGGCGAGAAGGGTCTCGTCTTCACGCAGAAGAAGAGCGGCGCCGACACCGGCGCGTAAGCGATGAATCGTCTGGTCACTGCGGGCCTCCTCGGCGCGATCGCCGTCGCCCTAGGGGCCTTCGGCGCCCATGGGTTCAAGGAGCGCCTTGCCTTGATCCCCGAAGCGGCTGGCTGGTGGCAGACCGCAACTTTCTATCTGCTGACCCACGCGGTCGCCATCGGCGCGATTGCGGGACGTTCCGCTTGGCCGGCCCGCCTTTGGGCTGTCGGCTCCGCGGTCTTCGCTATCACGCTCTACGCGATGGCGCTGGGCGCACCTCGCTGGTTCGGAGCTATCACGCCGATTGGCGGGTCGCTCCTGATCGCAGGGTGGGTGGTGCTGGCCTGGACTTCGCGCCGCGAATCCTGACTTGCCGAAGCCGCTTCGGCCTCCGACCGTGAGGCATGGCGGAGCCTTTCACTTATCATGACGACGGCGGCGAAGACCTTGAGCCTGCCGCGCGTGAGGTGGCGTGCCGTTATTTCCTCGACGCGGGTCCGCAGCACACGGAGTTCGTGACGCAGTTCCTCGGGCCCAGCGAGTGCGGCAAGTTCGACGTGCTCTGGGAAGAGTCGGACTGGACCGAAGACGTGACCGTGGCCGTCGCCTGGATGCCGCGTGGTAAGCTGCAGGGCTTCGAGCTCTGGCAGGCGCTCTCCTTGGCTTTCTGGAACGTGAAGAAGGAGGGCGAGTATTGGGAAAACGCGGACTGCATCGAAATCATCGACCGGCCAGACACCTTGGTCGATGCGGACGCCTTTCGGGCCGTTTTGACGGCCGTTTGGGCCAAGGATTCGGAGGACGAATAGACGGCGTCCGCTTGCCACCGGGTCGGCCATGGCTACGATTTGCTTATGCGACTCCTCGCCCTAGCTTTGACGATACTCATGACTTCCTTGCACGCTGACGATAAAGCTCCCGGACTGCTCGGTGTCTCCGTGAAGGATATCGACGGTAAGGCGACCACACTCGGCGCCGTCAAGGGCGGCAAAGCCTGGCTTGTCGTCAACGTCGCCAGCCAGTGCGGCTACACTCGCCAGTACACGGGACTCCAGGAGCTCTTCGAGCGCCACAAGTCCAAGGGTCTCGTTGTCGCTGGCTTCCCTTGCAACGACTTTGGAGGTCAAGAGCCGGCTTCGGAAAAGGACATCAAGAAGTTCTGCAAGACGAACTTCAAGGTGACCTTCCCGATGTACGCCAAGGTCGCGATCAAAGGTAATGACGCGCACCCGCTCTTCGAGAAACTCACCGGCAAGGACGCCGGCCACCCCGGCCCGGTCGGCTGGAACTTCAACAAGTTCCTCATCGGCGCGGACGGCAAGCTGATCGCCCGCTTCGGCTCCGACGTCGAGCCTGACTCGGAAGAGCTGGAGAAGGCTATCGAGAAGGCGCTGAAGTAAGCCGCGCTTAGCCTCTTACAGGTAGCCCTAGGCATACGCTCTCACCATGCCTCCCCAGTCCTCACCGATATCCCGCGGACGGTTCGGATTATTGCTAGGCTTGGTCTTCACCCTTGGCGTCGTCTTGGTCGGGCTGAGCTTCCTTGGTCAACGTGCTGACCTCGCTGCGCCGGTGGCGAAGCCGACGCAGGTACCTTCCGCACGACGTCAGGTTAGTGCCAAGCCGCGCAGCTCTGCATCCCTTAATCTAGATGAGTCTAAGAACGTCCGCCCGGACGCCCCGGAACTGGGGGCGAAGGATTTGACGGTTTTTCAGGCCAAAGCGGAAGCCAAGTTCCGGGCGCTGGTCGAGGAACTCGGTTATGCTGATGAATCTCGCGGGAGCGGCATCAGTAAGTCAGCAGAGGAGCTTTTGGAAAAGTTGGGCAGTGAGCCCCTCTGGGAACAATTACGAAGCGAGATCAATGCTTTGGAGCGGGCTTGGCCCGGGGCGAGTCAGGAGGAAAGACAGGTCGCCATCGATCGTATCTCCGCCATCTACGATGAGTCGCTCATCGAGCTGCGCCGCCGATTGTCCGACTTACGCTAAACGCTAACACCCATGACCTTCGCTTCCCAGCCCCGTCGGAACTTCCTTCGGCAAACCGCCTGGCTCGTGGTCGGTATCTGGGCCGCGCAGCTCCCGGCGGCGGAGGCCGGCGCGGCCTATGACGTCTGTATTTATGGCGGTAACGCCAGCGGCGTAATGGCCGCCTGCGCTGCCGCCAAGGAAGGCGCGAAGGTCATCGTGGTCGAGCCGAGCCGGTGGCTGGGCGGCATGACCGGTGGTGGCCTGATGCACATCGACTGGGGCAGGGAAGAGGCCGTCAGCGGCTCGACCCGTCCGATCCTGAAGAAGGACTACAACGATGCACAGTATCGCGCGGTCTTTGCCGAGATGCTTAAGTCCGCTGGTGTCACCGTTCTCTTCGAACATCGCGTTGGCGCGGTCGAAAAGTCTGCGGGCGCTATCCGTGCCATCAGCTTAGATCTGGCGCCGTTCGATGAAACCGGCTGCCCGCCCGCGGTACCCACGAAAGCCGGCGTCCGCGTCGTCGCCGCCAAGGTCTTCATCGATTGCTCTTACGAGGGTGACCTCATGGCCCGCTCTGGCGTTGCGTATACTTTTGGCCGCGAGGCGAAGTCGACTTATGGCGAGAGTCTGGGTGGTGCCCAGCCGCCGATGTCGGTCTATGCGATCGACCCCTACGTCAAAGCCGGAGATCCGCAGAGCGGCCTGTTGCCAGGCCTGCAGTCGACCCCCGTTGCTCCGGTCGGCGAAGCGGATGAGCTTACCATGGGCTATGGTTTCCGCTGGCGCTTCGTCTTCAAGGGCGGGAGCCTGCCGATCGAGCCGCCGGCCAACTACGACCCGAAGCAGTTCGATCTCTATCGCCGCGCCTTCCAACAGGGCGTGGATATTCTCTCCGGCCGCGTGATGCGCGGCCAGGTCGACGGCTGGGAGAAGAGCGGCGGCCGCGTCTATTCCGGCGGTGCTGGCAACCTTGCCCGCGCGCTGTTCGCGCCCACGAACTACGGCCATAACGCCAGCTACCCGGATGGCGATTATGCGACCCGAGCGCGGCTCTGGAAGGAGCAGCAGGATTTTGTCCGCGGCATGACGCACTTCCTGCGGACCGACCCGTCGGTGCCGGTGAAGCAGAAAGAAATCGCCCTCAGTGCCGGCCTGGAGAAGGGCGCGTTCGATGACACCAAGGGCTACCCGCATCAGCTTTACGTCCGCGAGGCCCGTCGCATGGTCTCGGATTACGTTGTCACCCAGAAGGACATGGAAGGGCGGACCAACCCAGCTGATTCGGTCGGCCTCGCTTCCTATGGAGTCGATGAATGGCCCTACGCCACCGTACCGCTCGACGGCAAAGTAGCGCTCATGGGGGGATATTATTCGATGCTCTACCTTGAGCAGGAGCACCGCGGTATCTACCGGATTCCTTATCGCTCGATCGTCCCGAAGAAGAACCAGTGCACCAATCTCATCGTGCCTGTCTGTGTGTCCGCCAGCCATATCGCCATGACCTCCATCCGCATGGAGCCCGTCTGGATGATCCTCGGCGAATCCGCCGGCGTCGCGGCGTCGATGGCGGTGAAGTCGGGCTCAGCCGTCCAGGACGTGCCTTACGCCGAACTTTACCCAAAACTCCGGGCGCTGACCCAGAAGGTCGACCTCCCGAAGAAAAAAGAGCCTAAGGCGAAGTAGGCCCGGCGATTTGGAGATCCGCGACGATCTTTCCGCCGACGAGGTGCTCGGTGATGATGCGGTCTAGGTTCTCCGGGGTGCATTGGCCGTACCAGACACCTTCCGGATAGACCACGGCGACGGGCCCGGCGACGCAGACGCGCAGGCAGTCGGCCTTCGTGCGCTGGATGCCGCCCTTCTCGGAGAGCCCCAGTTGCTTCAGGCGCGTTTTCAGGTGTTCCCAGGATTGCGCCGCGAGTTCGCCGCCACAGCAGGCCTGCTCGGTCGACTTCACGCAGAGAAAGATAT